>Ga0070725_10000226_pt1 | contig 45206 bp, 54 predicted proteins | sample tdDd002_FD_69781 | JGI IMG/M metagenome (GOLD analysis project Ga0070725, IMG submission 69781) | Marine sediment microbial communities from the Atlantic coast under amendment with organic carbon and nitrate - tdDd00.2 | ecosystem: Environmental > Aquatic > Marine > Coastal > Sediment | place... | reverse complement strand
TTGTCATATAAAAATCAACTGATAAATCCACTGCAATAATATCCAGTGCTTCATGATCCAACTCATCAAGCCTTGAGTAAATCAAAACTAACTGACTCATTTCATTGAGTTCTCGAAACTGTGGTTCTAATGCTGCGCAAAATGCCAATACATCAAGGTTGTCTTTCATGTATGAAGGGAACAGTTTTATCAGTTCTAAATTATCTAAAGTCATACTCATTAGATCAATCCCCCATAGTTTAAGGTCACTGTGCCAACCTTTGCCACTTGTGACTCACTCAACTGAGTAAACACTGGCCAGGTAATATCAATACGATATGCTGAAGCATCCCTCATTCTACCTCTTAACTCATCTGGATTAATGCTTCTCTCAAGTGCATCACATTGCCAAGCCTTATATCCATCAACAACGTCATTCTCAAGACTTGCCCTGATGTCCGTTTCTCTCGAGGCATTTTCCTTGGCAATAAAATACTCAAGTTCAATATTGTAAGAAACTTGAGTAGGTGGTTTAACTGTAACTAGATCACAAAGTGGTCGAATATGCCTTGGTGACAGAGCATCAGTGACACGATCAAGTATGACTTGATCAGGTAACACTCCGTTCTCACATAGAACAATAACATCAACCTCACATGGGTTTGGGGAAACTGCTCGAACATCAACAATCGACACATCTGCTGACATAGCATGAAAAATATATGCCCCCTCAGGACCAGCGGTACTGAACCCCTCAGGTGCAGAAAGTAATCTATCTTTGAACTTCTGATCAGACTCCTCATTGAATCCACCTGACGAAACAGCCATATTCACAATCTGCTTTACAAATGGTAGTGGCTTTACTAGTGATTTAATCTGACCTGCTGTAAGGTCGTTATACTCTGGTCCTGTGTCATATGCAATAAGACTGCAAGCAATAGATTCATCTCCAGCTGGCACAAGTACTGAATCTTTAACAACAAAATATAGTGTTCCATCACCAGTAACTAACTCTCCTGCTTCAACCGGCACATCTACAGACTGAATAGCCGTTAACTCAACGCGACCGGGAACTTCTGCTTTCATTGCAGGGATTCTAGTAACTTTATAAAACTGCCATGCAAGTTCATCTAGTAGCTCTCCATCCGCATACTTGATAAGATTTCTTTTTGCAGTTTCATTTATCTTAGCTTTTAACTGAATAATCACTGGGAGCATAGCAAGTAGCATACTGCGTCTTTCATCACCTGGATAAAGGGTTATGCCACGGTTGTTTTCAAAATCAGCTAACATTTTCTCAAAGGTAGCTGCAGAATCGATATCAAAAAAGTTAAACTCACTCATACATCTACCTCTACTTTCATTATTAGATTTCCACTTGCATCAATAGCATTTACAACCACACTCAGAACAGTTGCCCGAGGTTCTTTTCTGCTGATAAGTTCAGAAACAAGATTGAGCAGAACAGCAGATAATCCTTCACCTGATTCATCTGGTAAATCTGCACTGAGTCCAAGTGTTCTATCATATGGCACATCATACCGAACTGTTTGCAAAAGATTTCTTACATTTTGTATGATGCGTTCCTTACCCACAGCATTCCAGTCAATTTCAGGTGGATCAATTGTGTTAATTTCAATAACCATATCGTCTCCTATAACATTGATCTAGTCATCGGCCCGTTTTTTAGTGCAGCTTCCGCATTAGGATTTGAACGTTTTTCATCAAGCTTATCGACATAATGAAATTTATCGGATATAACATTATCCAAATTGAAGTTCATACCGTTTGATGAAGGATCCTTTGCGGATCCCTTTTTATAAAACTCCTCAAACGTCAACGAGACCTCAGCAGATATTAATGTAGTACCAAGCATTTTGATTTTACTTTTACTCACATTAACAAGAAGAAAGTTGTTATTCCCTTCTTTCACACCTCCAATGGTGAGGGGCAGTGGTTTAGCATCTTCTAACATCGACTCGAATGATTTTATTTCAGCAGCAACATCCACACCTAACACTCGTTTAAGCTTGATAACAAAATTGAGTTGTCTAAGCCCTGCACCTTTTATATAAGTTGAAGGTTTGCCACTAACATTGTCTTGGACTTGTCGCTTAAGCTCTAGAGAGCCATCCATCGATTCAGGTACCAGAGTTCGATTAACACTCCCCGAAAACACTTTAGTACCAAATGCAGCTACTTGCATTATGCCCCACCTCCTACTTTTCCAATGATCACACCATTACTAATACTCCCAAAGAACTGGACAACAACATCTGTGTTTACTTCTATTAGAAACTGAATGTCCATGTCTTCAGGAATACTAAAAAATGGTTGCAAAACTGGTAAATAAGGAGAAACAGCATCATCAAGCAGTGGAAGGGTAACTTTTCCTACTCTTTTATCTAAATCAACTTCAGTTACTTTAGCTCTGTGCATGCCATTAAGAACCATGCTACTCACCTCGTTTACGTCTAAAACTTATATATGAAGCACCATCTTGATAGTCATGTACGACACTTTTAATAAAATGGACACCATCAGCTAATCCAAAATTCTCAAGTTCAATCATTTGTCCCGATGTCAGAGACTTATTCAATTCGACTGCAATATATCCTTTTTTACTGTCGCAATTCCAGTTATTGAGATGGTTCACTGCATATCTATATGCTTCTGCCTGACTGGAAACAACCTCATCAATTTTGAGGATTCCACCAGGTACATCTGCATAAGCTTCTGCTCTATGGTAAGCTCCATTTGAGGTTGCATGCCTAACGATACAAAGTGATTTTGTTTCTGCATCTTCGAAGTACTCTGGTTCACCTAACACTTCATCCCTTTGTATCTTTAAAACTGGTTTCGAGTTTTCTCGAGACTTCACATCGTAAATGATTGCTTTTCCATCATAAACTTTTAATGAATATCCTTCACGTATGCAGAGTCTATTCAAACACTCTAACGATGTTTCATCGGACTGTATCACAGACTCATACAGGTAATCTTCAATATCATAAAATTCAACTTGTAGTCCAACTGATTCAGCTAGATTTTTAGCAAGGAGCTTAAACCTTATATGCTCCCAACTTTTGAACACGTTCGTTTTGTTCTGAGGTGTTGATCTAGCACCTACAACAAACATGCCCGAGGACTGTTCTCTTTGATCAAGATACATCTTACCTGTATTCAATTTCTCATCAATAAACTGAATAACCTGCCCCCTTTTTGGTCTCCACTTCTCCCATAATCTTTCTGTATCATCAAAAATTAGATCAATAGTATCAGCAGAACCACCTGCATTGTCTGAGTAAACAACACCAGCAGATGTGATTCTAGGTGTAATATCTACGTCATCAATAATAATCTGCATAAGCACCTCATTTACGTTTGTCTCCATGGTGGCAGTTTGGATTGATCAACTGTGTTAACTATAGGTATATACAGCTCAACACCAGCATCAAAGACCAATGTTCCAACACTTAAAGGATTTGCTTTAATAATCAGATCCGCTTTAAATTCATCAGTATAAAAATCAAGGGCGATACTATCATACGTATCGCCCTGCAGAGTGACATATTTATAATACAACTGATTATCCATCACTAAATGCCACCCTTCTTCTTTGCTTCCTATCTCGACGAGTAAACTTCTTAAACTCCTCGAAATTATCTTTGAGTACTCTATCGACTTTACTAGGTTCTCCACCTTGGATTACCGGACTATAATGATAATGAAGTTCTTCGACTGTTCCACCTTTAGGAGATGACACCCCAAGCATTTGAGCCGTTTGATTTAATAAGTCTAAACTTCGTCTGTTTCCTCGTTTAAGCGGAATCGCCATTTCAGGTCCCGCTTCACCAAAGATGGATGGTCCAGTGGCAACGCCACCTAGTGCGAATGTTGGTAGTTTCGGAATCGAAATACCAAAGGTTTCACCACCAATGCCAGGTACCCAGTCTGGAATATCAATATTAATACCATTGAGTTTGTCTACAATTAAGTTGATTATGTTCACATAAATATTCACATAGCCTTTAAATATCTTAACGACACCTTCAAAAATTCCACTAAACCACTCACCAATACCTGCAAAGACTGGCATTACGTTGTTCTGCCAAAAGGCTGACAACCCCTTAGTTATCGTATCCCAGTTTTTATAAAGAGCCCATCCAGCTCCAATGACTAGACCTATTGCTGCAGCCACTAAAAATACTGGACTTGTAACAACTGCCATAACAGAAGCAAAACCAGTAGTAACTGCAGTTGCAACAAGCATCGCAATTCGGTATGCACCCATCGCAATGTTTATGGCACTGGTCATAACTTTGAATGCTAAAAACGCAGCAGTCACACCAACGACAATTGGCTCAATTTTATTCCAGTTCCCTGACAAGAACCTGTATACACCCGTCAACTTTTCCCATGCTACTTGGACTGAACTTATCAGAGCAGGAAACACAACACCGGCAATAGATGCAACAGAATCTATAAATGTATTGATCTCAGGTTGATGTGTTTCGAATGCGTCAAGTAAATACTCACTCATTCGAACGAGTGTTGGAAGCGCTTTTTCACCTATGTTAATAGCTATGACATTACCAACTGATTTCAGTCGATTAAATAAACCTTTTGCAGTCTTGGATTTAGCTAAGAAAGCTGCTTCAGCTGTTCCAGAAGCAGTAGCCATTTCTGCTGTTTTCTTTGCAAAGTTTTCTGCCTGACTGCCAGTTAATGCAAGTACAGCAGATTTAGCTTCAACAGATCCAAATAGACTTGAGAATGCTACTTCATCATCATTTACGAGCTTTCTAAGCTTGATTAATAAGTCACCCAGTCCTTCACTCTCTATTGCAGCTTTACCATTGGCGTACCCCAGAGCCTCTAGAGCCTTTTGCATATTGCCTGTTGGTTGTAAAAGCCCTTGGTATGTTGCTCTTAGCTGCGTTGAAACTTCAGCAGTATTACCTGTAACTCCTGTAAGGGTTGCCATAGAACCAAAGAGTTCTTCTTGCCTAGACCCAAGTGCACTCGCAATCGGTATAACCTTTCCCATGTTTGCAGCCAGTTCCGGGAAAGTGGTCTCACCCAACTTAACAGTCTTAAAAGCTAAGTCAGAAACCTTTTGGGTTGCTTCAACAGTTGTATCACCATAACCTTTTGTGACACTTGAGAGAAGACTTACAGAACTGGCTATTTCAGCGTTACCTCCAACGGCAGCTTTCGATGCTACTTCAAGGTATCTTGCACTATCAGCTGTGTCACCAAAAGCAGAAACGACTTGATATAAACCTGCATTCATATCCGTTGTCGTTTTACCCGTGACAACACTGAGACTTTTTACATTCTTTGATAGTTTCGATACCTTACTCGCAACATCACCATCAAGAAGGGTTGACGTGTCAGCCAATTGATCTTGATATTCTACTGCCGACTTTGTTGCAACAGCCATACCCGCAGCGGATGCAGCTCCTACTGCTGTACTTGCTGCTGCAACAACTTTTGCTGAGGTTTTCATTACTCTGGCAGTTGCAGTCGCTCCACTTTGAGTACTTCTAAATGCATTTCTGAGCGATCTTGACATTCTACCACCAATGACAATAGTGGTTTGAAATCCATTATTACGGACTTGCTTCACCTCCCTTCTGTGATGATTCAGCTGTTACTTCAGCTAAATCATCATAGTAGTCAAGCAGTTCACTGAGCCTCATGTCGCAACATTCTCTATACGTTGTGCTCGTATGGAGCGTGATCAGTGTTCTTACTCTTCGGATGTATTCTCCTTCTGGGATTCCTCCGAGTCGTTCAACAAAAAATCTCGTGTGATACGCGCTGTTTTCATATAAGTTTTCATTGGAAGACGTTTAATATCTTCAAAAGTGACACCAGCAGCCTCTGCAAAAAGTGATGCATGAAGTTGTGTATCAAGGTCTGCTACTTGAACTACATATCCAGTAGCAGTCAGCGCACGTGTTGCGTTTTCAACTGCATCACCTTGTAGATCATCTAAGTTGTAGTTAAGAACTTTGACAATCGTCCCATCAATTTTGAAATTAGCTGGTAGTTTTATCGAACCAACACTTGAATTTGTGTCCTTCATTATGTTTTCCTCCATAGAAAAAGACAGCTAGATTAGCTGTCTTAAAGTAAGTTATTAAGTTGATCGCCGTAGTTCACACCAGCGATTACAAGTTTTCCATTCAACTTGTCTACTTCATATTGTTCTTCACCATCAATGAAGTATCTGCAGTAGATTACTTCCCATTCTCCAGAGCCATCCATTGGTGATGCATTCTCAACTTTACCCTGGTCAAACTTCTTAACCATGCCACGAATAACCATTTTATGGCCTTGTAGTTTTGTTTTACCTGATGAATCTAAGACATTCACAGCCCAGCGCACTTCAAAGTCGTGAATACCTGGTGCCATCAATTTAATATGATCTTTTTGCATCAAACTAACTGAAGGTGAGAAAGTCATAGAACCTATAGCAAACGGGTCAGGAATCTCAATTTCTCCTATGATACCAGGACCCGACATTGTCTCAGTGCCAAACTCAAAAGCCGGAAGCTGAGCTGTCTTAGTGTTTCCAAGAGGCTTTATTTTTTCATCAATCTTGGCATAAATCCGATAATTGATTGTTTTATCAGCATGTTTCATTACTGATCACCTCCCATTAATTTTGAGAGTCCGCTCGTTGAATACTGGACCTCAATACCAATTGATTTAGCAACAGGTGTTGTAGTTGTCTTAGCACTAAATACGAAATCACCAGACACCATATCTGAAGTTGTGTTTTCACTCGCTTTAAACTCGATATTTGCGCTGAGTAGTTTCCCATCAGACACAAGTGTATTAAGTTCGATTTGCTCTGATTGCAGAATGTTCTCAACCAGTCTGCGGTTCATTGATTCATCTACTTTATCCTGGTTTCTAAGTTGGAACATATTTAGTAGATAATGCATCATTCTGATTGATGAATCAAATATCTTATCAGGATTAATAACAGCATCCACATTGAAATTTGCCATATGGGGACCCCATAGTTTCCAGGCACCACCATAGTATGCTGCAGTTGTAATTCCAACAGCATTTAACTTATTGGCCTGTTCTTTGTCAAACTCAATGTTTTTTCCATCCTCATCACAAAGTGAAAGAACTGGCACTTTTTTATTTGATGGTGATTTACTTGGTCCTTCATTTTCAAGATCTGTGACCATCATACGCCACACTGCAATTGTTGATAAATGATAAAGCGTTGAATCTATTTTAGCCATCGGCCAACATGCTTTGACATTTTCCTGAATAACACTGTTGTCGGATTTCCATGTTTTAATTGAAGCTATGGTTCGATGTGCAGCATCTGAAGGTAGATCCACAACAGCAACTGCCTTGAAACTACCATTAATGAGTTCTGCTTTACCATATAATGCTTCTCTAACTGACTCGACATCAGACCAGCCTGGTGCAGCTAAGATTGTTGGAAGTTGACCAGTTATTTGATTAACTAAATCAACACAGCCAATACCTCTTAGAACTTCTGTTTCAGAATCTAAGCCACCAACAATATCAGAAGCGGTTACTTTTGTGATGTCCATTTTATCGAATTCAATACTAATAGTTCCAGCCAACGCACTTTTTAAATCCTTTATTAAGATTCGACCATCAGCCGCGTACTCAACTGAGAAATCCTCATCTAGGATTTTATCTGTTATTGCAATGCTACTCAGAATTACAGGTTCATCAATATATGCTATGTCAGATGCAAATTCTACTTCTATAGTTCCAGCAGTTTTGTCATTTTCAGGATCAAATACATTGATTAGCACAATAGGTCCAACACTGCCATACTGATTATCAAAGTGAGCTTTCATAACCTCACATAGTGTGAAGGTTTTCCAGTCATCACTATAACCAAAGTGCTTCTTTGCTTCTTCCATCGATTTTAGCAATATCGGTTTATTAACAGCTGCAGTAGGTTCACTTGCCATTTGAATTGGGGCTGTCCCAATATAGACGGGTATGCTAGTTCCTATTACCGCGGGAAGCGGTTCAGCTGGAAGTACAGCTCCATGTGTACCATGTTTATATACTGTAATGGTCATTCCCTCCTTACAGACAATTTTCTAATTCACTACTTATAGGTTTGATTGGGTCCATTTCGAATCCAAACATTGAATATCCATACCAAAACGGATATGATTGCTCTTCATACATACCAAAGTCATAGGGTCTCTGCACTTCTCCAAGGCCACCTACATCTACCGAACCAAGTAGACTTGCCCTAAGTCTTTGAATTACAATCAAAAGATCAGTGTAGCCATTCATATCTTGCACTTCGGACTCACCATCATTAAACCCTGAATCAAATGTAACAATGGTCAACTTAATGTTAATGTCTCCATCGTCATCATTATCTCTGCCCTTACCCATGCCCACCAATATACATGGAACAAGTTCCTTCTTATCATCAGGTAATGAGTGTTTAAAGGGTAAAACACCCTTAAAGACATTTGGCTCAACATACTCACCCTTAGGTGTTTTAAGTTTTAGACCTGATACAACATTTTCTTTAATGAATAGTTCTACAGCGTCTAGCATTTGGTCAATGGTTTTAACTTCCACTAGCTTCTCACTCTCCTTGAGTTATGATTTCTTTGAGCGCGTCTGACTTCACGACTAATCTCATGATTCATTCTTTCAATCAATTTTTCCTGAGCTTTACTTTCAACTTTAGAAAGAACACCGTCATTAGAAGCCATTTGCGGAATTGAGAGTGTCTTAATAGGCACAACCGGAAAACGTCTTTTATCCACACGTCTAAATGCAGTTACTGCACCATTCATTTCTTGAATAAATGCACCAGGATCAGTACGCACCTCTGTCTTTCTTCCACCACGTTTGATTTTGACTTTAACTTTCCTACGACGATTTCCAGACTGAGGTTTTTTAGGCGTTAACTGAAATCTAGATAATGCTAGAGGTCGACCTGTTACTTTGATAAAAGCATTTAGATCAGTTTTTGATGCCTTTTTAAGCTCTGTATGCTCTTTGATATCTCCCGCTTTGATAACATACTCTTCACGAATGGCTTGACTCATAACCTTATTGGCATGCGTGATTGTCCTTCCAAGAGCACGTGATGTAATTGCCGGCACTTTTCTTTGCACCTTATCGAGCTCATTTACAACTCTTAGCAGATCACGAGTATCAATATCTATATTAATCATGCAAAATCAACTCTTTGGATCGCAATTTCATAAGTTCCACCAAGATCACCTGCTTGAATAACTTTATAGGTATCTCCCTTGAACTTGCATGGAGAACCATAAACGGGAAGATTCCCGTACTCAGAAGCTTTAACAAAGAAGAGGACGTCACAAACTGCGTCGCCCTCAAACTCAGTGTCATTTAGTTCTTTTGCCTTTTCATGATCAATGATAATATCCATGGATTTCCCATTAACCACATGAGGCTCAGCAAATTCGTCGCAATTAAAAAACACAGACTGATCCGCTTCCATGAGAGTTTTAAAGTCCATATAAATAGGCCTCCTCTGCTCGGGCTTTGAATCTAAACCTGTGTTTTATTTGGTGGTGTTTTGCTTTTTTACATCAGAGTCATCTGAGTCGTCCTTATTTGAGTTTGTATCAGTTAGCTCTTCAACGAGTTTATCTTTGATGGCCTCAGCAGCAACATCTTTTTTCATGTCAAGAACATCACCTTTTTTATATGGTTTTCCACCATAACGAATAGTTCCCTGATCTGTAATAACTTTTACTCTCATTTGATCACCTATAGTACCTTTCCAACAAACCAACTGTTAACCTCATGGGGAATTGGTAGAGGTCTTGACTCACACTTAAGCATTCTTCCATCAGGGTCTTTCTTCACCCATGAATCAGGAATGATTTTTCCTTCATGAGTTTCCCACTCTTCTGTCTTAGAATTGATACGTGTGATTGCACCATACTCAATACTGTTCGTTGATCGTCTAGACATAATAGCAACATGTCCATCTGGAACCAGGGGTTTCTCAACAGGATTTTCAGGATCAGTCCAGTCATCTTGATACCATTCGTTATATGTGAATAAGTCAAGACCAGACTTACTAAGTGTGCCCATGTACGTCATACCATTTGGAAGCTGCTTAGGATCAATTTCACCAGATTTAATTCTTCTATTATCAAATTGATCTTTTACTTTTGGATTGTTGAGAAATGCACTCATGACATCATCCGCCATTAGTACATCTGTTGGATTAACAAAGCCCGTTTTTTGAACAACCTTCACTTTTTCATCAATCCAGGCAATAGGATCACATGACGGATCGCTGAAACGATCAGAACCCAGAAGCGTTTCTTTATTTGTAAACTCAAAATCAATGACTTCATTGATTCCTTTACCGACAACAGGGATAACTCCATCAAAGATTGCTTTAGAACACATCCACTCAATTCTGCGGATGATTTGCTCAGTTTGTCTTTGTAGGTCAGAGCCTAGTTTCTTAGCAGCTCGTTGAACAGGTGATGTGGAAGATCCAATAACTTCCCCATGCTGTCTTTTTAAAAGTTGGTCGGCGGTAGTTACATTTTCAGGAGCAATCAATGGTGGTTTGTATTCCTCAGTCTTGTAACCTGAATCAAAAATGATTTGTCCACCTATTAAAGGATGTACAAATGGCGCAAGCTTTCGGTTGCCCTTTTTAATGTCTACAAGGACCTTCTCAGTGTCATGTGTATTGAAATCACTGAAATAAGTGTCCATTAGAGCTGTTCTAAGAGGTGGTTTTCTTTCGATAGCAGCTCTCATTGTCATCGTGTCAAAAATTGATACAGTCATAGTTTCCTCCTACTTTAAAATAATACCTTTTGCTCGTAGAGCATCTTTGTAGTCAGCTGCTGTTTTTGTGTCTGGCACCACAACTTCTGCCATTACAAACTCACCAGCTAGATAAATCGGGAAGGGTTTCGTTTCACCAGTACCAGTAGAAATATCTACAATAGATAGTGCATCAGCAAGAGATCCATCGTCTGCTGCTTCGATAGCCAAATGTTTTCCTCCGACTTTCTTTAGGACTTGAAGTACCTTGATATCCTGTTCTTGATCAAGGGTGCCTTCCCCCCTTATAACGTCGGACAAACCAGCGATTTTCTCACTTGGGTCATAAGTATAAGTACCTGTTTTTCCAATCATGTTTTAGCCTCACTTTCTTACTTAGTTGTACCAGCGATCATATCTGCCAGTTCGTTACGTATATCCTCATCATTTTGAGGAGTTGTGTCACCTGTTACATCATCCAAGTTTGAATCTTGAACGTCTTCAGCTCTATCAGACAGGAATTTACTTCCCTTAGTAGCGTCCGCCTTAAGTGTTTCAACTGCATAATCTCTAGCGGAAATCCCTGTTTCGAACATGGCCTTGTCTGCCATAGACTCATCACCTTGGCGAGTCATGTCCTTGATGTCTTTGATGCGATTTCGTTCTTCTTGAGCACCCTCATTTTTGATTTGCTTATACAGTTCAGGATGTCCATTCTTGATTTGCTCGATTGTCACGATTTCGTCCTCCTCTTCATTCATATTTATTGAATCAACATGATTAACAACACCACCACTACCCATTTGTAACTTCATTAAGTTCGGTACTTTTTCTTTACTGAAGGCCTTAAAGTTTCTAGTGTCAAACTCAACACCATTCATAATTAGTTTGTCACCACTTAGTGATGCATTAATGTCATCTGCATCTTCGATCAAAGTATCAGCAAAGCCAAGTTCAACAGCTTCGCGACCAGTCATCCATGTTTCTTTTTCCATTAAAGAAACCAACTCATCCTCTGATTTGTTGGTTTTCGATTTGTATGTTTCCACAATAGCGCCTTTTACAGCCTCTAAACGGTCAATATGCTTTTGTAATGCAGGAACATTGAAATAACCACACATACCTGCAAGTGGTAAATGTACCATCATCATTGCACCTGGGAATATTCTTAGTTCATCACAAGCCGATGTAATAATTGTTCCTGATGATGCTGCGAGTCCATCCACTATACCAATCACTCTTGCTGAATGTGATTTCAGTAAACTTGCAATCGATCTAGCTGCAAAGACTGAACCTCCATTTGTGTTGAACCGAACTTCAAGTTCATCAACATCGCCAAGTGCTGATAAATCGCGAGCAAATTCCTGAGCCGTTACATCATCTTCAATCCATTTATACTGTTCAATATCACCATATATATAAAGTGATGCAGACCCATTTTCTTGTTGGTTTTTAAACTCCCATGAAAGTCTATTCATCTTCTTGTAAACTGCCCTCCTTCATCATTTTTTCTTCTTTAATTCTCTGCCTATGGTTTCTATTAAAGTCCCCACCAGTAAGTTCAACAGTCTCGCGTTGGCGAGTTGAAAAACCTTCCTTCACTCGTGTTGCTGCCGCTTCAACTTCAAGCTTCGGATTCAACTGACCTTGAGTAGGACCATGCCAGTCAGCTCTACAATATACTTTTCTAACTGCTGGATCACTGTAGAATCCAGGTGCTTTAATTCTTCCTTTAGCAACAGCTTCTGAAAACCACTCTTCATAAATTGGCTGACAAAAATCAGAAGCTAGCCACGAACGCCTCATTCTGAACATTTTCCATGCTTCTAGAAGCGCTGCACGACTAGCAGAATATGATGCTGTAAAGTGCTTAATTAGTAACTCATATGGTATTTCTAATGCTGAACCAATCTGTCTGCATATAGCTTGAACAAACCCATCGAAAGCAGTGTTTGGTCTTCCGGGGTTTGCATCTTTTACAGTCTCCCCTTCACCCAGCTCAACAATAGCTCCTGCACCTAAGCGTAGATTACGCTCACCTTCATCACTTTCGACTACACCATCTTCTTGCTCTTCATATTGTCCAACATATGGAGCGTCTGTTTCTTCTTCCTTTTGTTCGATGAATACTGTAAATAGCCCGCTTACAACAGCAGCCATGAGCTCCGCTTCTGTGTATCTTGATAATTGTTTTAGTGCCACAATAACTGGAGAAAGTAGTGGAACACCCCTTCTTTGTTCAGGTCTTTCTGATTCCATGATGTGAAGGATATTCGGACGTCCAGTTTTAGAACCGAACTTTTTAATACGTGTCCACTTTCGTCCACCCATCTCATAAATATTTGAACTTCCAGGATGGCGGTCACATATCCAGTATGCTAATGTCTCACCGAGAGAACTCACTTCAACACCATTAATGATTTTGTTTCCACCAGTTTTACGTTCCCCACTTGGTGAGCAACATCTGTCAGCTTCAAGGACCATAACGCGCAAATCATATGGCATATTTGGTCTTGGTATTGTGGGAAGAATAGCAAAGCTTTCACCACTCATTAGTGATGCCATAAAAGCTAATTGCTGTAATTCATAGAAATCATTCATTCTCTGAACATCACAGTGAATTGATTCAGCCCATAGACTCCATTCACGAGATATTTGCTCTTCTAAATCATCTGCCTCTTCTTCCGACAAACCGAGATACTTGTAATCAATATTAGGTGCCGGCTTCAAACCAGGGCCAACAACATTGGTTCTAATTGTCCTAAGTGCACCAATAGCCAGAGGCGTTCCCATAGCCAAATCCCTTGATCGTTTTCTAAGAGTATCCAGGTTGTCATCGATATCTTCTTTAGTGGATCCACCTGAAGCATCCCAACCTTTCAAACTCTTTTTTGACCGACTGGCACCATGATGAGAGTATCCATGGTTTCGAATGTCTCTTCGCCGATTTGATTTAATGACAAAGTCGGTGATTTTATCAGCAACTGCATCTGCAACCATATTAAAAGGATTCAATTGTTCACCACCTTCCTAGATATCAATAGGGATAACATTCCTGATTCTTCGTTTACTGCCCTTGTTTCTAGCACGTTCTAACCTAATGACCTTGTTATTCCAAAACGTAATACGTTCTGCAATAAGACCAAGATCAGCTTTTCGCATTTCTCGTGAACCAATGCGGTAAGATTGTCCTAATGACACAGCCTTTTCAGCTTTCAACCAAATTGCTAAATGCTCTTGTGCATTTTCAAGTGTGATACCACTCATCAAATCACCCCATAAAAAAAAGAGCCCTCAGCTCTATACACCACTTGAATGAACCTTACGTCCCTTCTTCCGTTTTTTACTTCTTATCGGTTTACTAGTTGGACTAATAACACGATCTTGTAACCTATACAAATAATCTGGATCCGGAAAAGCAATCTCAAATGCAGCAGTTGCATAGTTTCGTAAATCAAGAGGCTCATTTCTTACCCCGCTTTTTTTAACCCACCGCATCTGCATTTTTCCATTCTTGTGTTCCTTTACAAAACGTTCACCAAGCAAGCCTTTGAAGTACTCTTCTGTGTAACCTCTGCCAGTTTCATCTTCACGATCCCTTGGGAAGTGACAATAACCAGGACCAATGGTTTCAGTCTTAAGCCTTGAATATATCTTAGCCTTGCCGTCATCAACACCAAGTGAGAATAAAAGTGCCTTCTCTCGGTTGTTTCTTGAATGCTTATGTACTAAAGCTCTACCTGGGCCACCAATACCTTTTATCGAATAAACATGCCTATGTTCCCTAGCCTTAGTAAATCGATATGTTTCTTGTGTAAAGTGACCACCAGAATCAACACAGGTTGATGCTATTTTCAAGCTATGACCATCTTCTGACTCATAGGTTTTGAGTAAGAAGTTATCAAGCGCATTCCAAACATCAACTTTATCAGGATCACCATAAAACTTACGGTACTCAATCCCCCAAGATTCCATTTCAACGCCCCAACCGACAACTTCAACTTCGAGACGATCATCTTGAACATCTACACCAGCTGTAAGTACTAAGGTACCTGATGGAACTTCTGCATGGTACTCTTCTCTTCTGTGTTTGTATAGGTGTTCATGGTCAAGTTTTTCGCCTTCTTCTTCTTCCCATGTCTCACCAAGCATTGTATTTACCCATACCTTAAGCTGCTCTTTGTCACCTTTGGCATCGAGGAAATCCTCAATTATCGACTCCCACGTTTCCCATGGACTTGCAAATGCATTGATATGGAAGCCCTTCTTCTTAACCTCAGGGTACTTGGCTATCCACTTACCTTCCCTAAGTTTCCACTGGACTTCTTCTGAGATAACACCACAATACTTACAGACCATGCCCACGTCTGAGACAGAATGTATATCACCTTCCGATTCATGACTAAACTTAATCTGAGGCCATGCATAAGTCTGTAACTTATCACATTCAGGGCAAGGTACATGCCACTCCTCTTGAGATGATGAATTAAACTCTTTTTCTATTCTCGACTTGCCTTTGATCGTTGGAGTAGAAACATAAACCTTTTTCTTATTCCAGAACGTCTTAGTTCTTTTCTCAGCTAGCTTAAGTGGATCACCTTCATTACCTGCACTCTCTGGAAACCTATCAATTTCATCAGCAAGTAAGACCCTCATAGGTCTGGACGCAAGACTTGATGGAGAATTGGCTCCCACCATAACAACATAGCCACCTGGGAAACCTTTCTCAAGTATCGTGTTATCAGAATCTCTGCTCTTAGCATCTTTGACTTTATCTCTTAATACTGGTGTGTCTCTTATCATAGGAGATAATCTCTTCTTCGAAAAAGTCTGAGCCATTTCGAGAGTCGGTTGCATGATCATAATAGGTGATGGATCATGGTCCATAAAAAAACCAGCTGAGTTTAGTATGATCACTGTCTTACCAATCTGAGCTGATGTCATGAATACAATCGTATCAATATAGGGATCGTTTATTACATCCTGCATCCGTCTTTGATATGGTGCTCTTGATGTTCGATAACGACCAGGTTCAGCTGAGTCTTCAGCAGGAAGTCGCCTTTCAGCTTCTGCCCACTGTGATACAGTCATTTTCGGTGGAGGTTTTAAAACCTGGCTTATCTTTTGAAAGAGTCTTATAGTCTTTGGATCAACACCTTCAAGCCTTTTCACTACCTTCAATTGATTCCACCTCACTTTCAATATCAACATACTCATCACTATAGAAGAGCGTAGATGAGTAAACTGTCACCTCATTAAGTGCTTCTACCATTTCATTTTCAAGAAAACTCATGATCATGCCTTTGTCAGTCATAACGCTAAGAGGTGCTGCAATCTTGGTAGGTATATTAAGCACTTTAGAACGAAAGGCCGAGAGTTGATCGGTCATTACCCGTTCAACATCCTCGGCCTTATGCATTTCACCTCTCATTGCAGCAAGTTTTAACTCCGCCATTCCGCGCTTCGCTTTTTCATGAAGCATTTTCTCATGGTCCAGTTCTTCTTGTTCGTTCTTTGGGCTATCTTGCAAACCTTCAGAAACTTTGAGGTATTTTATGTAATTTTTCATGCTTGCAGCTAGGTCATAACGGCCTTTTTTAATTCTAACTATTACACCTTCGTCTGCGAGTTGTCTTATTCGTCTGTCACCTACACCGATCAAATCACTTAGTACGGAAGCTGAGACCGGTATCATATCAATATCTGTTAACTTTTGATTCATTATTACGACCTTCACTCTCAGATGTTATAACCACCCTCGACTTGTAAATGCACTAATCTCTATCATAAGAAGGAGGCCAATTATAAATGCAACAATACCTATCATTGTTGATTTCCTCTTAAAAATGACATGATCAAGCATGTTGAATGCAATCGCTAAAGTAAATGCCAACGATGTGTTAGCTACTACCATTCTTGGGATAGTAAACTGATTTTCTAATGAGTAGATATTGAAGCCAATTATTGAAAATGCTGTAACCATTATCCCCATAATTGATATAATATTATTGTTAAAATTCTCAATTTCAGTAGTAATTTCTTCTACTTCCTTATTATATTTGAGACTTAGCGCATCGATACTAGACTTAGATTCAACGATAGTAGTTTTCAGAGCTTTATGCTTGTTCTTCACTTTCTTGTTATTTTTCTTCATCATTTCTAATTGATTATCCAATTCCGATGACAATTTTTCGAATTTTAAATAAGACACTGTCGCATGACCATTTTGTGTTAGACCATAACCAGTTTTTCTATTCCATGTTAGAACATTCTCTAGCTGCTCAAAAAAATCTTTAATCTCAAAATAATTTACTTCGAACTCTTTTCTAAGCCATTTTGTAAGATCATCTTTAAAGTATTTGTCCAAAGTGTTGCATGTAACATCACCTACAAATATCAAGTATTGTATTAACTCTATCGATGCAAGTTCAACATCCTCAATAACATCACCAAAATACAATGATTTTTCTAATTCCTTCATTTCAAAATATACCGTTTCTGTGGTTGGATCCAACTCATCTACTTCGTCTTGAATAAACTCATAAAACCGATTGTGTAAATTCTCAATATCCTCTTGATCCAACACATCAACCTTAGGAAACTTATTACTCATTTCTTCCATAGCACCTAAAAACTCTTCTTTAGTTTCAAATTGTTCTTTACTACTTTTTATTAACTCAAATAACTTTTTAGAAGAACCTTCAGTCAAAAACTTCTCAAATTCCATAGAACCACCTCCAATCCCAATTATTTCAAATCGAAACGGAAATGGCAATCATAATTTTTTTGTAACTAGCGCTCTTTTGGGGTCGCGAGCACCCGCAGGCTGTCTAGAAGCTCCAGAAGGACCCATGTTGATTATGGTCAAATAAATCTAACAAAACAGGGGATTCTGTTAGGTTTTTTCTTAACGTGTTTCTTCTTATAATGCACTCAATTCTTGTAACAATAATCTTACAACTATATTTTTAATAGCATTTTTGAAAATGAAAGAAAATCATTTCCGTTTATGCTCGCATTATCCTCAGATTCCCTAAGGCCTTATTTACTGTGTCCTGGGTCTCACCTATATACTCCATAGCATCAGCTACACTTGGTTTTCCAAGTGCTTTCATTACAGCTACTGGACTTTTGGTCTCCTGATATATAAGCCAACCAAATGTTTTCCTCAGAGAGTGACAACCAATTGATTCAAGATCGAATGCATCAGCAGCTCTCTTTAGGATTGAATAAACAGACTCGCGTTTCAATGCTTTGTTACTGCCTTTGGAAGATTGAAACAAGTACTCATAATCTTGCATGTCTTTTACATACTCTGATATAAGGTTTCTCAACTCCACGTTCAGTACTATTTTTCTTTCTCGAGTACGTTTCAAATCTCTCCTATGAAAGGACTGAATAATCCGGCCGTCCTTCTTTCTGAAATCCCTAACTCTCAAACTCAATTGATGTGTTATCCGTAAACCCATAAATATACCCATCATAAATAGCAGATGATCTCTATCTCCTATCCTGGGGTTTTTAGGTGTACTCTTAAGGAATGCTGCTACATCTCTAATTGTCTCGATTTCTCTTATAGGCTCCATTGTATTTGCCAACTACAACACCTTCTTCGTCCGGCACTCGCAATGACGGCCATGCTTCTTCTCTTGTTTCTCAATAAAGTTCTTTAGATAACGCTTTATCTTAGGACATGATTCACAATCACATGACTCCTGGATTTCCTGCACAATCTCTTTTCTCATTTCAAGTTTTTCCTTCTCTTTTGATCGGGTATCTTTCCAGACAACCTCATGATTCATGTTCTCACATCCTCTCAATAGAAAAGGCACCCGCGTCATCACGAGTGCCAGTTTTTCTTAATTAACATATTAACTTATTTATTCTTCGTTTTGGTGGGGAATTTGTGGGGAATCTGTGGGGTTTTTGTGGGGATTCTGTGGGGTACAATCTCCAAGTTCAATGTGAACATACTCAACAGCTTTATAGATCATGTCCCTAATTACTGAATGATCCAACCCCGTTACACCGGCAAGAGTTCTAAAGGACTTTCCATCCCGATAGTACTCAACAAACAAATCAAGAGCTTCTTGGTCATCATAAGATTCAATAATTGAATCCATTTCTTTGACTTCAATTGTCAGCCTAAGAATCGTACTTGATAACTCCTGGTTTTCAATATCTGCATATGTTAACTCTCTCATAGTATTTTCATGAGCATTCATTAATGCCTGCTCAATTTCATTGGATACATTGCTAGTCTGTACCCTTTCTTTGTCGTATCGAATAGCCTTAAGCTTAGTTTCTAAATCATAATTGCAGTCTTGAACTCTTTTGTTTAGCTCGTCTATAAACTCTTGAAGGCCTTCTTTTCTTCGGGCCATTCGCTGTAATCTTCGAGCTCTGATAAAATGACGCTTTATAGCATCTTCTGTCTTTTGTCTTTCATTTTTGTTGATCTGCATCCCAAATAGCCTCCTTGTTTCTTCCCAAAAAATAAAGCACCCCAGTGTTTAACTGGGATGCCTGATCCGCCTAGTGTCTGTTATGTAACTTCAACGATATTTACATGTCCACAATTAGGACAAATCTTAGAAACGATTCCCTTCGCTTCTGCTAACATTTTAGCACATTCCTTACACTTAACGGGTTCTAACTTAGCTTTTCTAGCTTCTTTTTCTGATATGTACTTAACCAATCGTTCACCGCCTAAAATGGAATATCGTCATCGTCTTCTATGCTCTGAAAATCTGATGTATCTATACCACCCATACTTAAGTCGTCGCTTAGCCCAAGTTGTTTGTTACTGTTACGGCCACCAATGAATTCAACATTCCTCGCAACTACATCAGTAGTATATCTTGTTTCACCATTCGGTGTTTTATACTGACCTGTGTTGATGGATCCATTAACGGCTACTTGAGAACCTTTATTCAAATAATCAGCACACAGTTCAGCAGTTTTGCCCCATACTACAATTCTGATAAAATCAGCTGTTGGTTTTCCTTGTGCTTGGAGCTCAGCTTTCTTGTCTTTTGACATACCTTTATCAACTGCCATGGTAAAATTTGCAACCGCTCTTCCTGATCCAGCGATAAATCTTAGCTCAGGATCACGGACTAAGCGTCCTATTAACACTACATGATTCATGAGTTTTCCTTTCAAACTTTTTACGCCTAAAACGATTTTCTTTATTTATATAGTGGAATTTTTAAAAATATTATTGTAATATACCCCACAATGGAGGTGTGAAAAATGTTATCAATGATTATTATTTTGATTGCAGTAATTACTTTAAGCATCGCTAAATTGATGTACATAAATGGAAATATAAAAGCCGCGATTGCTTCATTAGTTATCGGTGCACTTTGCATCTTGTATGTAATTTACAGTCTTCTGATTTTTGTACAAGATGTTATTAGCAAAACTCAATAGAACTTGAAAAGCTACGCAATAATCTGCGTAGTTTTTCAATTTAGTGTGTTCCTACAAATAAAGGGTAATATTATGACGGAGGTGACTATATGAATCTTAAAGTATTCAGATCAGAAGTGAAATATAAACCTAGGAAATTAACTCAAATTGATCGTGGAAACATTACAAAAGATTGGGGGATTGAAACTTGGCTGGTTATCAAAGACACGAATACTATTAGTTTCAACTACATTGTTCCTGATCACCCTCTAGGCATATGTAAGTTCACTACGATTTGTATGCCAGGTGATTCAATCAAATGCTCACACGGGCCTGATGGATACAAGATTGAAATTGAAAACCATCCTGACGAACAAACCACACTCTTCAATCATTTCATTTTTTCAGATTGAATATTGCGCAAGTATTTCACTTGTGCAATATTCCTATTTATTAAATTTCAACTAAACCAAACTCAACAAACTCATAATCTATCCCTCCGCAAGTTTAATTTCAGACCAGAATCATTGACAGCATTGCATTTTGGACATAACGCTTTTAATGTTTTACTATTACTTGCAACAGATGTACTCCATATATGGTCGAATACAAATCGACACGCTCCGTATTTCATAGTAACTTTAGGCGTCTTGCCGAATAACTGTGATAGCGACATGGTCCATCCAGTATCTTTGCCTTAACAAAATTGCTCATGGTGTCACCGTCTCTCTCTTTAGCGATACTCAACTGAACATTCAGGTTCTTGGGTTACTTCGACTTCACTACAGCCCCACTGTTCATCTAATTCAAGATCCACGCCACACTGTACAAGGTTCATAAGAAGAATTTCAAACTTGTTAACTCTTCTAAGTGATGTTAAATCAGCTCTTTGATCGAAACGAATATCCCATTTTTCATCATCGCCCCATTTAGATAACTGAAGCTGATAGCTCATCTCGTCATCATGCTCATTTTCAAATACTAGTGTTGCATATTGGAACTTCGACCAATCACGACTCTTATTACGTTCAACTTCATAACTCGCTTCAAATCCTTCATAATAAGGAGCTTCGTCATCAGTTACAACCTCTAATTTTTCAGTATCTACATTGGCTCCAAGGTATTCTGTGTACTTCTTGAAGAGTTCGCTAAGTTTAATGACTTTAGCCTCTGGCTGAATCATGAACAATTTGAAGTTCTCAAGAATCTTTTTATTCTCTGTTGTGGTAGCTTTCATAATATCCGTTAGAACCGAATCTAGCTTTACGATATGTTGTGAGTAATCATATCTTTCAAGTTGAGGTATCATTACTTCTTCGATTTTACCTTTAACCAACTTGGTAGCTTCTCCCCAGTGACCAAACATGTCATCAACAGCTTTATTAATGCCTTCTGAAAGTTTCTCTGAAATTGCCTTTTCAATAATTCCCTCTGCCAGTTGTTTCTCCATAATTTCTAGTACTTGTTTATTTAAATCCATTTGTTTTATCTCCCTCCGGGTAGTCTCTTATTTATGCGTAGGCTAATATATACAGGGTATTTCTACTCTAGGAGGTTAAACTTATGTCTAAAGTGTTTTTCCCTGATAAATCTGTATTTGTTGAAGCTTCTTGCCCGCCCCATCCACCAAATACTAGATATAAAGTTTCAGTTGGTAAAGAAAAGTGGGGCGATAACGAAGTTGATGTATTCAAAGTTCAAATGGAATATGACCGCGTTCTCGCAGGGCGAAGAAGTCCATCATATCCAGTTGGTACTGATGACGCTACCAAAGTACAAACAGCACTCAATAAAATGATTAATGATTTGAATAGCCTCTAAAAGAGGCTATTTTCAAGTATAAAAATCATTTAGTCTCTGTTTAATCTGACAGCAACACGACTATTACCCTTATCACGTCTATGAGCTCTTGGTGAAGCCATTGCATGTACTGAGTTAATAGAAATGTTCAGTTCCTTAGCAATTTCATTGGCTGTACCTGTTGTAATTAGATTCTCACCTTTATACATTGCAAATTCTACTCTTTCCATCTTGTTCAACCTCCACAGTTTTCTAACTTTGCAAACTTAGTAACGTCCTATAAAATTGCGCATTTAGGGTATTAGTATTTCGAGGTGATTATTATGAAGGAACAACCTATCGAGTTTAGTAAAGAAAATGTTTCAAAACTAATTCAGTCATTTTTTGAGAATGACCTAGATATCAAAGATATCGCTGACCTTGTATTCTACGATCCAAGTAAGGAAGAGTACATTCATGAACTTCATACAATGTACCTACAATATCATTTCGATAGGGAAACTAGACGATTTTTCATCTCGGCAATAAGTCAGGACTATGAAGCGTTTTTAAGATTCCGCAATGACTTCTTCCGAAAATACAAGGAAAAAATCTGTGACTCTCCAGACTCTCTTGCCAAAGTAAATAGTCTAACTGGTGATCCATATGCAATTTCATTTACAATAATGGAAACTCTTGAAGAATCCGCTTTGATTCCTTTTTCTGGCCCATTGATGGACCGTGCTCCCTTGATCCTATTGATCTTTTACACTATCCGATTAGGCAACACTGCATTCTGTAAACTAATCAACTCTGTTCTCACTAATACAACTGAATTGGACTAGAAATTCATTATCTTCACCGTTTCTTTACACCCCATTTCGTACACTTTAAATAATTAAAGGAGGTCGCTATGCCCTATATCTACAAAAGTCAAGTCGGCAAAATGGTCATTGGTGTAGATAGAAATGTTAACCGTTTCGCACTAATCATCAATGACACTTGTTATGGTCACTACAACTCCGCAATTGCTGCTGCCGATGATGTTTATATGCATGTTACCGGTTGCTATGAATGGGATTTACTAGATGGTGAAGTGGATCCACCAACACACATTAGCGAGTGGGAGCGCTACTAACCGCATTATATCTCCTTCTAGCTCTAACCATCCCTAACATAATCATTGAAGTAATCGCATCCACTGATGACATATGCTCTGCAGATGTACCTGATAAAACATCGAGCGAAATATCGATATAGTTCGACATAAATGCCAGTTCTGATACATCATCCACCATATGCGCATCGCGTTCTATAACTACATAAGCTTTGTGTACATGACTTAGTAAACAACCTTTCTCAACAAGTTCATCCTGAGTAAGGTTTCCATCCTTGCCAAAATGTTGAGCAACAGTCCTAATAGCAGCTGTTGCTTTTTCTTTTAAGGATTCAATCGCTTTATCCATCAACAAGCTCCTTTTCATATCTCAAACAACATAACCGGACACCCATCAGCATGCCTATACTCCAACTTAAAGCCATTTTCCTTAGGCTTCTGAACTTGAAGACAATTCGTCCCAGGCAACATGATGCGTCCACACTCAGTACACTTCTTTCGTTTCTTGAGCTCATAAGTTATTGACATTCCTACACCTCCAACAAAGCTGCCAAAGATTCATACTTCTCAAGCATAAATTGTCGAGAGTTAGAATCAGCATCAATACGATCCGTTGGTTTCATAACTAGTTTTGGTGATATTGATTTAACTTTTACTCCACTACGAACTACGTGTTGTAGAAGATTCATTGACTTCCCTCCTATCTGCCATTCTGTTCGCTTTAACCAGTTTTCCTAAATTTGCTTTGCTCCTCTGATTTGAAAAAGCACTCTTACCCTTATTCGTGTTACTCTGTTTCTTGACATTTAACTTCTCTGGTCTGCCGTTCTTTTCCCAGCTCTTAGCTTCGTTTAGGTATTTCTTGAAGTGCCTCTCCCCAAACAAAGTATTAACAGTCATGTATTGATATGTATCTGTGCCATTCCACATTGTGTGTTTAAAATCAACGATAAGCATTAGGTCCTCAACTGCAATTCCACTTTCAGTTCTTTGAAAAATTAATCCCACTGCAATTTCATCATCGTCTTCAATATCAAAATTTGGAGACTTTGAGTTCAGGTGTCTTATGACTTTTCTGACCTCTGATTCCCCTATAAGAGATTTATTATTATATTTATTATTAATACTTGTATTATTATGGTGGACAGATTTGTCTAGGGGGGGTAGACAAACTTGTCTAGGAGGATAGACAGATTTGTCTACCGGGGGTGGACAATCCTGTCTAGGTATTTCATCCCCATTTATGACTCTATCTGATGGATTTAGAACCGGTTTTATATGCCTTTTAAATCCAGTCGATCTATCATTTATTACTTCGATAAAACCAAATTCCTTTAGACTATTTATTCTGCGACTTATGGTTCTTTCAGTCGTGTTATATAACTTTGCAAAATAGATATTGGTTGCAAAGCACCACCCACTCTTATTACTTAAAGCTGTTATTTCACTAAAGAGTATTTTCTCCTCAGCGGTTAAGTTTTTGCTATACCGTACATCTGCTGTCAATATAGAAAAGTAACTTGGTCTATCAACGTTCAACTGATCACCCCCAATGGTAAACACAAATTAATACTATGGATGCAACAACTACTACACCTGCTATTAAATTTGAGACCATATGAAACCGTGGATTTGCAGTTTCAACATGCAATCTATCTGGATGCTCCATAGAATACCTCTTTCCATTAAATGTTATTAATGTTATAATTAATCAAGCGAGTTTTTATCATATAGATAAGTCATTTCTTGAGGTCCTAGGCAATGTCGAACTTAGGATCTTTCTCCTTTTTTGATAGAAGCACATTCAAGAATTCAATCATCACATCCATTGCCATAACATCCTTTGCAGTATCTTCTTTAAGCACAATCGCTTCATCTAGCTCAGCTATATATTTTTCCAAATCTGATCGCTCGCGTTCTAACAATTTAATTCTGTTGTCGATGTCTCTTTCAAGAGCAACAATAACGCAATCAATTGAACAATCCTCAGCTGATAACTTTCTATATTCAGCTAACTTATCAGCTTGCAAAGCTATCATCTTCCTCTGAGCATCGATCCTGCTTTTTGTTGCTTTTATAACATCGTGGAGCTCTTTAACACGTTTATGATATGTATTCGATGCTTCATCAATTTCATCGCGTCGTTCCGAACTCACCTCAATCAGTCTTTCAACCGAATCTATACTTAATGTTTCCAAATAATTTTTATTCATTTTGTCCTCCAATAGCACGTTGTAGTTTCAACGGAAAATATCACTCAGCAACCTCTGACCTACAAATATAGCTCTTGTCTATATACTTCTTAGTTAGAGCTTCTGATATTTGGTCTAGGTTTACGTCGTATGTTTCCTTTACTGAGTAAGCCAACGAATTCAATGCCTGATACAAATCCACCATGCGCATGATACAAGAAATCATTTGACTGTGCTCGATATTGTTAAAGTCATGCTTGCTCATTTTATTGGCACAGATATCACTCATTTCATGCGCTGCATTAGCTGCATCTAGCGCTTCTTTTTCAAATACATGAAGCACCGTCATAATATGTGTGTCAATATTATCTAGTGGTGGAATGTTAAACGCTGCAGCTTTCTTCTCAAAAGCATAATGTTGAATTAACATCACACTCTTAGTGAATCCAATGATATTTTCCATAACATCATCTGGAATGGCTTGTCCTCCCCACTCATACTTCGAAAGCATAGATTGTGAAATCCCAATTTCAGCACCAAACTCCGTTTGGGACATTTTCAATCGATCTCTCTCAGTTTTTACGATACTTCCGATTAGTCGGTGATTAATCATACAGAACACCTCAAATATTCCTAAACTTAATAATTACGAGTGGCATATTTCGTCACCGCAAACCTTAACGTGCTATAATGAACACAAGAAAGGCAGTGAGTTATTCGGTCCACTCGACTGACATGTTACTTCCCATAACATGTAACTCATTTCCTAAATAGCCTGGCACATCCCAAGTGCCACAATTCTGGAAGGTTTCCCGACCTTCCTTTGACTCATATTTTTGAAAATATGAAACTAAACTAAAATGACAGACGGACTACAAGTCACGTTTCGTCTATTCCAAATTGCTTTCGGATGGTTGTTTAAACCATCCCTTTCTTTATGTGACTGGAACATACGATCCCGTTGGAGCCAACTTTTCAATATCCTGTATAATAATTGACTGCATTTCTTGCTGCTGAATATACTCTTCAAGTGCTTTTACAGAGAAATATGACTTTCCTTTATGGCCACTCGGACGTACACACTTAATCTTCTTGTCACGAACTAGATTGTCAAAAGCAGTTTGTGTAAACCCTGTGTATTGGATTGCTTCTTCTTTACTTAGTAACCTTTTCTGATTAAGTTCTCTGGTTAAATCAACAATCTTGTCAGTAACTTTACATAGTGCGTCAACATTACCTTCTTCACTCAGCTTGTCACTGACTTTCAATAATCGTTCAAGTTGATTTGATATTGGTGTTGAAATCAAAGTCTACTCCTATCTGCACACATATTGTGTGCTAATCATCAAAAAAAATTGCATCGACTGATTGCATTGGATGCTTCTTCTTGAACTTTCTAAGAAAATCAAAACTAGGTGATCGCTCCCCATTTTCAATCTTTTGATAATATGATTTTGAAATGTTGAGATCACTAGCCATCTCTTCTTGTGTTAGGCCAAGATTCATTCTTATTTCAGAAAGCATAGCTTACCTCCTGCACACTTATTGTGGTCTTGTATAAACTCAGTATAACCACTTATTGTGTGCTTTGCAACCTAATGCACACTTTTAGTGTATTTGTCACAAACACACAAATTGTGGTACACTAATTAAAGAAAATACTTCGGAGGTGCTTATGGCAACACTTGGGCAACGTCTAAAAGAATTACGTGATGAAAAGAATATGGTTCAAGCAGACATTGCTGATTTGTTAGAAGTTTCTAAGAGCACTATTGGAATGTATGAACAAGATCGGCGTGATCCTGATACAGAAAAGCTCAATAAGCTAGCTAATTACTTCAATGTATCTACTGATTATCTACTAGGTCGTACAGATCTTAGAGAAAAAGATTTTTCACTTTCTTTTAATACTATAAGTGTTGAAGGGCTCAATGATGAAGAGATTGCTGCTGTTAAGAATATGATTGAAATGCTTAAGAAGAATAAATAAGGAAGTATGTCCCTAGGTGGGATATACTTCCTTTTTATGTAGAAGGTAATATTTTTAATTTCAAATACGATTGTTTAGGAGGATATGATGAGTCTAAATAATAATTTTGAACTAAGATCTCAGCGATTAAAAGTTCACAATCCAAATGATGTGTATATATATGATGAATTTCCGATAAAGCTAAAAGAGCAAATTATTCATGTATTAGTTGACTGTGTATCTGATCAGGATATGTGGGATGACCTTCATGATCGCTACTGTAGAGAAGCTGGTTTTTCTAACTTACCTGATTATCACTATCAGTCTACAGATAATGTGATATTTAATTTTTTTCGAAAAGCAAGCATAAGCGATTCACTAGATATTCTTGAACTCTCACTTAAATATGTCCTTGTTCACCAACACAGAGTACCTGATTACTATCAAGTTAGGATGAGTCTCGAAGATGGCATTAAAGAAATAAACTACAGATTTAAAAAAGCCGCTTTTGGATATGAAATAGTAAGTTTTGAAATTATCCAAATTGACTCCCAGCACATTCATAAAGAAATTGTAAAGCCTGTATTGCATCTAATATCTGATCCAAGATTCGAAGGTGTTCAGGACGAATACCATAAAGCTTTTGAGCATTATCGCCATAAGTCTTATGAAGCTAGCATAAGTGAGTCTAACAAAGCATTTGAAAGCACCATGAAATCAATTTGTGAGATTAAGGGATATCCTTATAGCAAAGATAAGGATACAGCAAGTCGCCTCATCAACATTCTATTTGATAACGGATACATTCCTGGTTATATGAAAAACAGCTTTGCTTCACTTAAAACAATACTTTCATCAAGTTTACCAACAGTTCGAAACAAAAATGCTGGTCATGGGCAAGGTCAAGATATTATTACAGTGAGTGAATCATATGCTAGATATGCTTTAAACCTTGCAGCCTGTAATATAAGGTTTTTAGTAGACCAACTTTAGTGTTTGAGAAATTTTAAGGAGGAAAAATGAGTAAGCAGAAAATATCAACAGAGTATAAGCACACATTAGAGATGTTTATAAAACACCTTCAAAAAGAACAAACTCCTCACAAATCAGTAACTCAAAAAACATCTGCTATTCAACGTTTTTTAAGATCAATAGAAAAGAGCTACGATAGTTCTTTAAAACTATCTGAAATTATGAGAATACACGTTAAAAAATATCAGTCAGTTCTAGAACAAGAATATACACCCAGTTATGTAAATACTCAACTATCATTTGTAAAATCATTTTTTACATATCTAGAGTTAGAAGGATTGAATCATAACAAAGTATTTACAGAATGGAATTATCGTGTCAAAAATAATGTAGATACCAGAACACTTTCATCATCAGAGCTAAATCAAATTGAGGATTACATAAACAACAACTACTCATCCGCCAATCGAGGAGTATTATTGTATAAGTTAGCTTTATATAGTGGCGCTAAGAAAAATGAGTTGTGTAACTTGCATTACTTTAAAAACAGCAATGATTTTTTAGTTTATAACACACACACAACTGTAACCAATTACATATTAGAGAATGAAAGATCGATTACTTTAGGTAACCAAAAGAAAACTAGGAGTATTCCGCTATCAGATCCAATTATGCGAATGATATTAGATTATCGTGCTGCATTATCAAATCTACCTGATTACGGAAATCAAGATATTCCATATCTGTTCCCTTCTAATTACGATCTACCTAAGGGAGAGTATACGGCTATAGAAGAAAGCTCATTGAACGAAGATTTAAAACAAATGTTCAACAATTGCCCTAATATCAATAGTAAAGGGTTAGCATTCCAGGTGATTCGTGACACCATGATAAAAGGTCTTCTAATTCAAAATACACCTGTTGAAACTATTTTAACTATTACAAACTCTACTCCTGCTTCACTCAATAAGCTTATTCAACAGCTTGAACATAAATCGAATTACTTAAATGAGTTATTTGAACATAATCATCCACTATCAAAATGGATATAAACTAATATAATAGGTGTCAAAAATGATCCCGGCTTTTGTTGAAGGAACTATAGCTAGTTTAACTGCAAGTTTCCTCTCTGAACTACATAGAACATTCAATTACAATAGACGAATGTTTCCTTTTACGAAATTAGCAGTTGGATTTTGTACTGATTATAATGGTACTTATCTTGATAATGTGCAGTTAATACTTTCTTAAAGTAACCACTAACAGTTGATTATTCTTTGATCTTTTATTATTAGAACAGGAGGATAGCTTCATGACACTTGAAACACAGTTCGAAAACTTCCCATCATTCTCTGACGAAGACTTTCTAAAAAGAAAAGAAATAGCCGAAAGGCTCTCTGAACATTTGAGTACACTTCCTAATAGTGTACTAGCAATTGATTCTGTTTGGGGCTCAGGTAAGACAACATTTCTTAAAAAATGGTCATCACTACTTCTCACTCAAAATCAAAAGGTCGTATATTTTAATGCATGGGAGAATGACCATTTCGCTGATCCAATAATTCCAATTGTTGGTGAGCTCTCAGACTATCTTGACCTAAACTCTGCAGACAAAGACCAAACATTAAAACTCATAAAAACTACATTCTATGAGATAATTCGGATGCTAATGAAGGGCGCTGATATTCAAAATATAGAGGATAGTATGAAGAACGGAACTGACTTTGCTTACTCAGATTTTAAAGTATCGTATCAGCAGAAAAAAGACATTCGGATTGCATTATCACAACTTGTTACTACTAATAATAATCTATATTTCTTTATTGATGAACTAGATCGTTGTAAACCTTTGTTTGCAATAAATCTACTTGAACGCATAAAACACTTCTTTGATATAGAGGGTATACATTTCATTGTTGCTGTTGATCTACATCAGCTAGGAAAATCAATTCAAGCTGTATATGGTGATATCGATAGTAACTCCTATTTCAAAAAATTTTTTGATTATGAAGTTCACCTGCCATCGCCTGATGTAGTCAACTATTTTAAAATGCTCACTAGCACAATTGATTTAAATATTCCAACAGCACATAGAGTGCTAGATAATATGTGTCAGCAAATAAAAATGTCTACTAGCTTTACTTTGCGTCATGCTGACAGATTATATTCTACTCTTAAATTTATACTACCTTCAATGAAGGGACGACCTGTTCAGCTCGAACTAATATCTGCAATGTTAATGATTAAAATTATTGATCCTAGTCAATACAAATCCATATTAATGAGAACTGCAAATCTTAATAGTAATACACTTGGTTTTTCATTCGGCTTAGCATTCGGTTATCCAATACAACCCAATGGTACTACAGAGTTTAGCAAGTTCATATCTATTTACTCTAATCCAACTTATGAAACGAGAATGCAAGCTTCAAAGAGTAACAATATAACAATTTCAATGACAAACGCTGAGTATGGAGTTGTTGAACTTGCTGAAAAATATATTGAATTAAAATCTTAGAATAACTCAATAATGCTATTTTAGCCTTATGAAAGCAAACTCTCTATGCGCAATAAAAAAGACCTCAAAGAGGTCTTTTTAACATCCGCTTGCAACAGTTGGTTCTCCACCAATAGCAGCTTCATTATTGTGATAATTCTGCAGTGCTAATAGTGTAAAGTTTTTGTTCACCCTGCATATTCTTCTTAAGTTGAACCCAAACTCATCCATTTCCACTTTGTATTGAGCTTGTATAAATGTTCTTTTCCATTGTGCCTTATCAGTTTTATTCATTCCTTTAACAGCAGGATTTAGAGTCTCTGAAAAAGGACTAGTCAACAGAGCCATCACGTCAGGCCATTTACTAAAGTACTTCTGGAAATATCGCCTTGAATGATAATTCTTAAAGTCTAAAGCTTTGATGAATAGATCGTTGTCATATTTAGCTTCCCCAGATGAGTTTAATGAACATAAATCCATGACAGAACAGTTTAATCGAATTATGTTTAATCGATCTGGCAATGTGAATTGGTAATACTTATCATCAATTTTTATCGGGAATATTTTCCTCACCATTTTAGAGATGTCTGGGCTATCTACCAATATTTCTTTGCCATTTAATAACAAAACATCAAAATTATTCGTCATTCTTTTAGGTATGTTTGCTAAAGAATCCAGACTAGGATTTCTAATTACACTATCACACTGTTGTGATATTACTATCCCAGTTTGCAATTCCTGATGCTGCGGATTCTTAAATTGAATCAAATCACCGATATCGATATTCGAGTACTTTTCGTTTACTGAAAAATCAGCCACTTGATGCTCTGAATTATTTTTTGTAGAGTTGATCATCTTGATCTCACGGTGATTATCTAACCAATTTTTATAATTAATTTCATCACGTTTGATCTTCTCAGCGATTTGCGCACCATGCCTAGCTTCATGTTTCGAGAACTCTCTAATGGAATTAATTATTGCTCCGTTTTGTGTTATAAGTTGCCCAAATCTATCATAATATGTATTTTTAATTGAGCTATTTATATAATCAACAAAGCATCCTCCTTCAATAAATGAATCATCAAGATCTGAATTAAACTTACTTTTATCAATTTTGATCAAATCGTCTATTGCTGATTTGAAACTTTCTTCTGTTGATTTAATGTAATTGTAAATTGAATTGCTAAACACTACGTTATTGATTAGATCTACTAGCGTGTTTGCAATCTCAAATTTGTCTCCGCTTTTCTTTAAGCCATCTAGTTTGTAAAGCAAATAAAACTTTGTGTCTTTATCATGGATGTTCTTTCTCTCCAGAAAAGCTAATCTTTTTGAGTGTGAATCAATCTGCATTAGGCCTTCATATGAGTAAACAATTACAATGTTATTTGTGCTAGAACCTGTTTCATTCTCAAATATGTCAATAACCCTGCTCACCAATTTATCATTGTGTTCCAACACTTCCGCTTGATCCGCAGTAAGTACGGTTACATTATCCAGTTTTTCTTTATCTATTACTGTACCTTCATTATACAATCTGTCTATAAATATAATTGACTCTGCATAATCTACTTCATTTCCAAATATATCAGTCTTACCACTTTCGTCTGATATAAAATGTACTGTTATGTCAGGTAATAAGTCACTGATGTCATCACAGATTGACTTCAGAGCAGTTAATTCTTCTGGTAACAAAAGACTTCTTATTATTTTCCCACCAAAATAATCAATAATTTCTCTAAAAATCTCAGCTTCCTCATCTGAATATTCCTCATCTGAATCTAATGTATCAACAACTTCTTGAAAGCTAGTAAATCCAGCATTATCAATTATCTGTTCACGTTCAACATCAAGTCGTATAAACTCGGAAAAAATATCGTCACCAACATTTACGTGTACTTCACTTTCCAAATTAGGTTTAATGTCTTCATTCAATAGCTTTGCCCATTCATCATCAATGCAAATGATCTTTTTAATATCTTGCTCACTAATTATTTGTACTAGGCTTTTGATTTTGTGTTCAATCATCTCAGTTGTCATTTAGTCACCCACCTTAAAGTTCATAATGAAACTTCTTATGCGATCGTCTTTTTTATATCTATATCTTGACAATCTTATCGTTCCCTCATTCAAAGCTAATATTTCTTTACAGATATACAATCCAAGACCACGTCCATTTACCTTATAAGACTTGAATGGTTCAAACAATGTGTTTTCAATCTCAGGATGTATTCCTGGACCATTGTCTGTAAATCTAACTTTACCATTCTCCTCAACTTTTATGATGATCTTTTTTTCATCATCATTATTCAGATTTAACCAATATACTGAGTTGAGAAATAGATTGTCAAATACAGTAATGAGTAGACCTTTGTTTGCAAGTATATCTGAGTACCCACTAATGCTAAGCTCAATGCTATTTTGGTCTAGAATGTTCTTTATCGGTCCTTCTTTTGAGTATGTCCTTATTAGAAAATCTGCAATGTCAAACTCCTCAACATTTTTATAATCTTTTGAATATGTCGGTTCAAAATGTTCAAGGTGATTTTTCAATATGAATGTTTGATCAATTATGTGATTCTGTCTGTCAACTACATAATTTGTATCAGCTTCTTTCTTCTTTAGTTCTTTTATACTTGAACTTGCATATGATTTAATGTTGGACTCAACTCTACTTAACTCATGAGTTAAAGTCTCAAGTACCATCCCCTGGCCAACTAGAGGATACACGTCTCTGATTTCTTCTAGCTCAAGCTCTTTTTCATAAACCTGTTGTATATATTGAGTTTCAATAGTACTTTCAACTTTTCGATACTCTTTAACTTTCTCTTTAATTTCAACGAGAACTTCTGTTGGTTGATCTAATATCAGATTCGAATCTAATATTTTCTTATCTATGATGTTTTCCAAATCTTGAGCAACCTCATTTTTAGTTACTTTGCTCATTGCTCGTTGGAATACCAATATGTTATTTTCTGATACTAGAAGTTCATTATTGACAACATTTTTCTCGAATCCTTCTCTAAAACTATCATCATCTCTACACAGCTGCTCAGCTAAAACGCCTTTTACAACAGCAAAGAAGTTCTTACCATGCTCATTTTCTACTAATCCTAATCTATTAGTTTGTTCAAGAATACTCTCACTTGATTCTCCATCAATAGTTATATAACCAGAAATATTGTGGCCTCTAAATATAACATCATTCACCCTCTGGTTATAATCATTGAAACCAAGCCATTCATCTTCACCATAAGGCAAAATTCTGAACTGGTCTCTAAACATATACACACCTTTAGCATGATCCCATGAGTTATATAAATCCTTCATTATTTTAATGTTATATTTTTTTAGAGCACCTTCTGAAATCTGATCCGTCCAATACCCCTTTGAAGAACTTGAGCGGTCAATAGCATAAATCGACCCTTCAAAACTACCTGGATATGCGTAAAAGATCTCATTGTTGTCTGTTTCAAGCTCATCTACTTCTTCAAATTTTATATTGGCAAATCTAGGATGATCTTTGACAAACTCACTTGATAAAAAATCAAATCTATAAGACTTAGAACTTAACTCAGAAATGCACTCCTCGTTTATACTTAAAAGTTCATAGTTCTTGCCTTCGCGCTTTTTAATCTCTTTATCAATAATTGAGTTAAAGTAGCTTTCTTTTCTATTTATATTCACATCTAGAATCCAATTATTAAACTTAAAATCTACAGTAACATGTGCAGAGTCTCTAAGTAGATCTTCATCTATCTCAACATTCTTAAACTTTTTACCATCAATGTCCATATCCACTCTGAACTTATCTCGCTTATGAACATTAAAAACATTTGTCATTCTTAAAATTTCATTTCTTATTCTATTCGTATCATGTCCTGTTAACTTCCATACTTGTGGGTTTCTTATTCCATATATTCTTAAAGTGGTACCCAACTTTTTCACATCTGTATTTTGATATTGAACCGAAGCTTGAACATCATCAAATCTAATAGAATTTTTGAATTGTGCCCAGTCAATCGAAATTTTTGCCTCATTATAACCATTATTCACAAACGTAACATTTCTGTTTTCTGCAAGAAACTTATCATCAAATCTACTAACACGTGGTTGAGTAATAACTTCAAGATAGTTACCAAGTTTCTGAACCGATAGTCTGCCTACACCTTTACTACCAACTACTCTTCTACGAAAATAAGGAGATATTTTTTCAACTTCTTTGAAATTGGTTGACAATTGTAAGAATGCATCTTCAATAATACTTGGAAGCATGCCATTCCCTGTATCAGTGATTTCAACTAATCCTTTTCCATGAATTGACTCGAATTCAGTATCGATAATCACAGATACTTTTGTTGCATCAGCATCATATCCATTTTTAATAAGCTCTAACAAAGCTACTATTTCATTTGGTATCAACTGTTCACCTAGCTGATATATCAATCTAGCTGCAGCTGTAAAATTGACTTCAAAAGACATCACTATATCTCCTTTCGATATTCCTACCAATATAATACATAACAATAATTCCAAATACAAGAAATAGCAGACCTTAGTCTGCTATTTTCTTCAAAATCAAAACAAATTCTTTTTTCATCGACTCAACTGGCATCTGATTATCCAGCCTTGAGATTTTTTCTGCCATACGTTTTCGAGGTATTTTTCTATCAAACTCATGAACTAACATAAGATTATGTTTTATTCCAAGATCCTCTATAATCTTGTTGAAAGGTACAAGCATATCATGCACTCGCCTGTTTCCAACCGTCATAACAACATACTTATTGGGTTTTAGCTTACGTGCAATTTTTTCTAAACACTCATCGAACTCATGAGAGAATATCATAACTTTTTTAACTTTTTTCTTATCTTCTAATTCATCTAGAATTTTAAACATATCTTCTAATGATTTAGACCGGCTTAATAGAGCTTCTATATTTATGTTTCCAAAAGTTTTAAAGCTTCCACCTAAACTCATTGAGTCAATCGCATTAAAGTTATTTATTGAGCTTTTTAAACTGTCATTAAATAACGGATCTCCATTCATCCATTTAAGCCCAAGTACTGAAAATTGACCATACGTCACAGTTGTATGGTTGTCTCCGTAGGGTGGTGAGGTGACCACTAAGTCTATTGAGTTATCTTTGAATTTTCTAAAATCATTCAGTTCGTTAATAGAATCACCGCAAATAAGCTTAACTTTCGATTTATAGTTTCCAAATTTGGATAAATGGTTTTTAGAACCTAACTTATCATAAAACTCCTTTAGGCTTTTAATACCATCTTCAATTTCATACTTAAATTTTTTCTTTGAGTTGAACTCAAACGAATCAATTACGTCTTCATGCTTAATATGAAGTTTAAAAGTGGACTTCTGAGAATTGTTTGCTAATCTAGACACATCAAAGAATATTGTCCAATAAAATAATCTAACATCATCATCTTCTTCATCTAGAATACATTCTCTAATATGTTTTAAATCCTCAATTATATCTTCCCTATACCACTTTTCAATTTTATTAAAGTGGAAATTTTTTAATACTCTATCCTCATCCAACCGTTTAAACAGTTGCTCTTTTTTTTCTTCAATTGTTTTGAGTATTCTAACGTTAGATTTTGCTTTAGTAATAAAATACGCAAAGGGATTAATATCCATACCTATAACATCAAGTCCACGCAACATTCCCTCAATAGGAATTGTTCCTGAACCCATAAACGGATCAAGAATATTAGTTATTGTAGGATCAAATTCCAATAATAAATCTATAATTTCTGATTGCATTTTTGGAACCATCTTAGCAGGATAGCACGACAAACCATGAATATGATCAGTTACTTTCTCATCAATAAAATCCCAATATCCAGGATTATCTTCCACTTTCATATTCAGTTGTTTAATGATCTCTACTTCCTGTTTGTTCAATGCTTTCATGCTTTTCACCTCTCTAACATAATAACAGATTCTCTTAGATTAATCCAGGATTAAATTACCACTAGATAAAATCACATTTTCTGTATGTTTATGATACAATAAGAACATACGTTCGTAAAGGTGGTGTTTCGATGCAGCAACTGCACGACATAAAAGACTTAATTAAAAACTGCAAAATTAAACTATTTCATAGCCCATTACCAACAAATGTTGGAGGTACATTTTACTCAGACAATACAGTTTCTATGATTATAATGAATAACAATCTAGACACCAGTTCTGCGAAATATAAAACCATACTCATAGAAGAGTTAGGACACTATTTCACCTCTGTTGGAGACAACACACCTAAAAAGCACTTGTCCTATTCACAAAAGCTCAGAATAGACAAAAGCGAGGAACAAGCCATTCGTTGGGCTTGTAACTACGCTATTCCTGATCTCGATTTGCTAAACCAAATTAAAGAGAATAAAATGAGGACTATACAAGATATAGCTGAACACTATAATGTAACTACTGAGTTTGTTCAGCAAAAGCTCGAGTTTATGAATCGAGTACAATGCAATTGGAATATTGACGAAACACGTACACTTGTCTTGTCTAGTCTGCCGTCTGTCTATATATACAACAGAATGGAGGATTAACATGGCACATGTTGAAAAACGTGGTGAAGGCAAATATAGAATCGTAGAAAGGCGTTTTGACCCAGTTGAAGGAAGAACAAAGCGTTTTGTTTCAGAACCTTTTATTGCATCAAGCAAAAGTGCTGCAGAGAAACAAATCCCACAGTTTATACATTATGTAGATACTGTTTTGAGTCGGCAAAAGGATCATGACCTTTACTTTTACCAATTTGCTCAAATGTGGATTAATGACTATGCAAAACCCGACCTTTCACCAAAGACAGTAAAAGATTACATGGGACACTTAAACAATAGAATACTGCCTTATTTTAAGGACATTAAGCTTAAGAAAGTAACCCCTATATTCTGCAAACGGTTCTTTAACGATTTAAATGAAATGAAGAATATGCGAACTGGAGAACTACTATCCGGAACGTCTAAGAAAAGAATACATGAGCTTTTATCTGTCATGTTCAAAACAGCAGTTAACTGGCAGTTAATAACGAGTAGTCCTATTGAAAGCATAAAAGCTCCAAAGAAAAATAAGGCTCAAATTAAAATTTATGAACTTGATCAACTTAAGGTATTAATGGAGAGCTTGAACACTCTTAAGGAAAGTGAGTTGAAGTATAAAGCCTTCTTACTCATAATGATTGCAACTGGCATGCGACCAGGTGAGATTATAGCAATTCAAGAATCGAGGGATCTTGATTTAGAAACTGGAGTTATTCATGTTAACGAGTCAACTACTTACGTTAATGCATCCATTGGATCAATAACCAAGGCTCCAAAGACAGAGCAGTCTGTACGATCAATATATGTACCCAACTTTGTTGTCAATGCAGTTAAGCAATACCAGGAGTATAAATCAAACTCAATGTCTCTAAAGAAAAACTTCCAGGAGTCTGGCTATTTATTCATTCAAGACAATGGACTTCAAATGCATCCAACTACGGTTTCGAAATGGTTTCCTAAATACGTTGAGCGCATTGGTTTACCAAGAATCACTCTTTACGGTCTACGCCACTCCTCTGCAACTTTACTTCTTGAAAGTGGTATGAACATTAAGGCCATTGCTAAACGACTTGGACATTCAGATGCTCGTATGCTTTTAGAGGTTTACGGACACGCAACTACTCGTGCAGATCAGGAGGCCGCAGCTAAAATGGATGACCTATTTAAAGTTGAATAATTATTGAAATTAATTTCTAAAATTACATGAGGGTAACTGGTTTTCATTTGAACTGGGTGGCGTTTTTGCCTAACTTTGACACCAGATTTGACACCTGACACCTATTTCAACCAAAAACGAGAAAAATCCCAACGCCCGAAAGCGTTGGGATTTCTTCTATACATCTGGTGCGGGATGAGGGACTCGAACCCCCAACCAACTGGTTCGAAGCCAGCTACTCTATCCGATTGAGCTAATCCCGCCTGTTTAGTTTCTCTTGGAACAATACTTATTATAGCAGTTAAGACTAGGTATTCCAAGTCTTTTGTTATGATTTTAAATTAATTTCAAATTTATCTTATTTTAGTCTAAGGATCAAAATTTATTGTTGCTTAATCACTTTTACGTGTGTTACACCAAGCTTTACAGCCTTTCATAGCTAAACACCTAATAAGTTAGCCTCCTAAGCAACACAATCGCCGTCTAAACGTTTTTTGACGTGTTTCTTCAATTATATATGCGTTTCATTTAGAAGTTCTTCAAATTGAATTTTGTCACATCTACTCCGCTCAAAAATAGACATAAAAAAACTGAGGTCTATTCCCTCAGAATACATATTCTTAGTTTATTCAAAAAATAAAATGGTGACCCATCTGCGACTCGAACGCAGGACACCCTGATTAAAAGTCAGGTGCTCTACCGACTGAGCTAATGGGTCACATTTGGCTGGGGATACAGGACTCGAACCTGTGGATGACGGAGTCAAAGTCCGCTGCCTTACCGACTTGGCTAATCCCCAAAATTTAAATGGGGCGACTGAGGGGATTTGAACCCCCGAATGCAGGAGTCACAATCCTGTGTCTTAGACCACTTGACTACAGCCGCCAGATTAAATGGCGCGTCACTAGGGATTCGAACCCCAGACCTACGGCTTAGAAGGCCGTTGCTCTATCCAGCTGAGCTAGTGACGCGTATATTATCAATATCATCCGAAGCCTTGTATGAGATTAACCTCTATCGTTAATCAAATGGTCGGGGTGGCAGGATTTGAACCCGCGACCCTCTGGTCCCAAACCAGATGCGCTACCAAACTGCGCTACACCCCGTCAACCAAGTACTCCGTCAACTGACAAGATTTATTATACAGAACATCCGGGGTAGCGTCAACACTTTTTGGAAAGTTTTTTTAAGACTATGTTAAGTGCCTCTAATCAAGTGTTTTCAAAGATTAGAGGCACTTTCCCCATTCAATTCTCTTAAAGTTAGACTATTTCTAATATTTCAGCTTTAAGGTTTTCATCTCCTAAATCTAAAATAGCATAGCTATTTTTATACTTTCCACGTGGAAAACCTATGCTACCTGGGTTCACAAACAAGATGTTATCTTCATTTGCTGTCATTGCCAGATGTGTATGACCATATACAACAACATCAATTTCCAATTCTTTTGCTCGGTAAAACAATCTCATAAGATTATGTTTAACATCATATTTGTGTCCATGTACTAAAAAGATCCTAAACCCATTTAGCTCTAATACCAGTTCAGCAGCACCTTTTTCAGGATGGCCTATGTTGCCTCGAACCCCAACCATCTCAATATCATACTCTTTTGACAGTGCTTCGAGATCAGCATATGTATCACCGGCATGAAGAATCAAGTCAACCTCTCCCATTTGCCGAATGGCTTCTCTTGCAAGATCAAGTTCACCATGTGAATCACTTAAGATGCCTATCTTCATCTTAGGCCTCCAGATATTTGTCTAACTCTACTTTTAACAGTTTTAAAGCATTTGCACGGTGGCTCAAAGCATTTTTTTCATGTGATTCTAGCTCAGCAAAAGTCTTTCCAAGCTCAGGAACAATAAATAATGGATCATATCCAAAACCATTTGACCCCTTTGCCTCATAACCAATCACACCTTCAACTTCTCCACGAACTACTATTGTATCGCCATTTTTAAAAAGCATAGTGAGTACTGTTACAAATCTAGCAGTTCTTTTTTCATCAGGAACATTTGCCATTTCTTTGATTAGCTTTTCATTATTAGCCAAGTAATCAGCATGTTCCCCCGCATAACGTGCTGAATAAACACCAGGTGCACCACCTAGAGCATCAACTTCCAGACCACTATCATCAGCGATTGTGTCAATTCCAAGCTCATTCATAACTGCTTGCGCTTTTATGAGTGAGTTAGCTTCAAACGTGTCCCCATCTTCAATAATCTCATAATCAACTAAACCTGCATCATGCATAGTTTCAAGTTCAAGTTTATAATCTTTAAGTATTTCCTGTATTTCTTCAAGTTTATGTTTATTACCAGATGCCAGAATAACTTTTTGCATCACGATCCTCCATTCAAACCATTACTTATAAAACAAGCACAGGATTGACCTTTGTCTCTCCCATGCTTGGCTTAAGTATCTCATTAATTATTTTGCTGCTTTTAGTACTGCCTCTTGTAAAGCAACCAGTTCATTAATACCTTTTTCACCATAGGCCATCATTGCATTTAATTCTTCACGTGTGAATGGTGCTTCTTCACCTGTGCCCTGAAGTTCAATAAAACGGCCATCCCCTGTCATGATTAAGTTCATGTCCACTTTTGCAGATGAATCTTCAACATAACATAAATCAAGTACAGGTGTTTCATTTACAATGCCAACACTTATAGCTGCGACCGCGTCTCGAACAGGTATTTCTTCAATTAATCCTTTGGCTTTAATTTTTTCAAGTGCTAACATAAGAGCAACGTAAGCACCTGTTATAGATGCTGTTCTTGTTCCACCATCCGCTTGGATTACATCACAGTCGATCCAAACCGTTCTTTCACCTAATTTATCTAATTCAACAATAGATCTAAGTGAACGACCAATAAGTCTTTGAATTTCTTGAGATCGTCCATCAATCTTACCTTTTGCAGCAGCTCTTGGTTTTCTATGATGAGTTGAACCTGGCATCATGCTATATTCAGCAGTTACCCAACCTGACTCTTTTCCTTTTAGAAAAGGAGGCACTTTTTCCTCAATCATAGCAGTACAAATGACTTTTGTTTGACCCATCTCTATAAGCACAGAACCATCTGGATGTAGCAAATATCCTGGTGTGATTTTAACTGGTCTTATCTCATCAACCTTACGGTTGTCTATACGCTCCATATTTTGCCTCCTACTTAATACACTTAAATCATCTTTTAATATTGTATCATATTTCTTTCGAATTGCTATTTTTCCCTTTATATAAGAAGATCAAAAACTGGCCTATTGCTAGAACAGCAATCATTATTAAGTACCTATTATCATTATATGAGCTCACGACATTTCTCTTAAGGAGTTCATCATAAGTAACTTCCATTGCTGGAATGACCAGTCCAAGTGTCCAACTTTCTTCTTTAAACCAATCATTAGGAACCCATACCTGGAAAGGCTTTAGTTTACGTAAAATGACAACATATGACGTTCCCTCAATATCAATAAGGGCATATTCACTGTCATAACCCGATGGAAAAGTGAGATTTCGAACAGAATCATATTTGCTTTCTGTAAGCATACGTTCTAGTCTATTAAATCCTACACCCTCACCTGTAACCTCTAAACTATCCAGTTCATAATCGAGACCTAGAATTTCTGAGCCATGTGTATTTACTGCAAACACATTTCCTGATGATTGTGCTAAAAATGGGAAACCAGACTCTGAAACATCTAACTCCTCAATCAACTTTGTAATGTCAGTCATGTTTACATCAAAAGCAACAGTTCCTCTAAACTGCTTTCTCTCAGGATCAAATACGGGGGATGTAAAAGTCATAATTACTTCACCTGTAACACCATCTTGAACAGGCAGTAAAACACGAGCTAACTTATTTGGGTTATCTTGAACTTCTTTTTCTTCCTGCATTCTTTTTTCGAATGCTTCAACTAGACCTGGATTAAAGGCATCCCAAATGCTTGTGTCGACAAATGCTGGATATACTTCATAAAATAATGTGCCTAAGTCCACCCATGGATACATACGTGTAAACGACTTATTTAAACCACCTTGAACATAGGTCAATTGTTTTTCAACACCATTTTTATGGAAAGACTCAAGTATCAAATCAAGGATAATAGTGTTATCCAGATCTCTTTGTACATCGGCCTTTATTTGACCATTGTCCTCTAGAAGATGTCTATGAACCATAACCACATTTTGCTCGTCTGGCGTATTTTGATACCACTTTCCATTAAACGAAAGTTTATCCGTGGTAACAGGGTTACTTTTGAAAGCGTCGGTCACCGACTCCATCTCCACCGAGTTGTCAATGTATGTTTGATTAATGCTGCGTAGTATTGCAAGTTCATTAAAAATACTGTCTATTCTTGATTCTATTTGACGTGCTACAATATCAGTATAACCATCATATAAGTTACGTACTTGTTCTTCAACAGAACTCGTTGGGTGAGTAACAACATCAATATTAGATGACGTCAAGTTACCAATTCGATATAGTATAACCATTGTAGCTATCAACAGAACTACGGAAAATGTGTTTAAGAGTTTAGTGTTCATCAGAATGCCTCCTCTACACTTATGAAATACCCTTTTCATGCTCTATATATCTATAATTCTGTCATGAACTGGGTACATACTTATACGATAATAATATTTTGGAGTTGATGGAATGGCAGATAACAGTCGTAGCAAACTCAAAAATAGAAAACGCAGTTTCTTTAGAGTGCTTGCCCAGGTGAATGCGCTCATTTTGATTGTCTCTTTTACCTTAGCCACATTTGTATTTGCCATTAACTATCGTTCACAAGCCAAAAATGATTTTTTGACCAACGCCGAATCTAAAATTAACCAAAACAAAGTCCTTATAGAATACATATCTGATACTGTGGTTAACCTCACAAGACAAGTCTTTAGAAACCAAAAATTTAACCGTCTCATTTCAACTGAGTTTACTTCAGAAATGCCTAAGTATGAAGCACGTACAGAGGCCGTAAAAATACTTGAACCTCAACAACAGGCTTTTAGATATATCGACAGCATGGTCTTCATTGGTGATGATCAGTTTAGTATTGGAGCCCCTGTTAACAAGTTTCTAGATGTAAGTGAAGAAGATTTCTCTGACTCTATACTCATCAATCAAGCTTGGGATTCACGTTCTGAGTACATTTGGCTAGCACCTAAAACACATCCAATTTACTCCCCTGACCAACCTGTTATAACAGTTTTAAAAGCATTTCAAAACTTTATTACACTTGAAAACTCTGGCGTTCTTATAATTAACCTTAATCCAGATATATTCAGTACTGCCGTTGAAAATTTTTATATTGGCGAGTCAGGTTTCATGGTTATCGTAGATGAAAATGGCCAACTTATAGCCACTCCTAAACGTGCGAAGGATCTTGTTTCCAACGAAGAACTGAACATTATTATAGATAATGCCCTTAAAAATAGTAGACAATATGAAGATGAAAATCCTAACTTACTGAGAAACTTAGAAACTACTACTGAAGATGGGTCTTATTTTGTAAGTTATAGCAAACTCGAAAATACGAAATGGTATATCATTGCGCTTGTAGATAGTCTTGCATTAACGTCTGGCACCTCTGATCTGATTAGAATGATGGTTGCCATTATTGCTATAGCAGTTGCATTTTCAGTGGCACTTTCTCTACTTTTTACAAAACGTCTCTTTAAACCGATTATTAAACTCTCTGACACAATGAAGGTTTACCAATCTGGCAATTACGGACAACGTATTGATGAAACCTTTAGATATGAGTTTGAGATCCTAAGAGAGAGTTACAATCTCATGGCGGACCGGATCTCAAGTGATTTCAAACGGATAAGTGCCTATTCTGAGAATCTAGAAAAAAGTAAAGCTGAGTTAAACACACTCAACCAAGAGCTTGAATTCCGTGTAGAAGAACGAAATACAGAGCTTATTCAAGCCAACGAATATCTAGAAAAAACACTGGCTAAAAATCAAGAAACCCAAGCCGAACTCATCATCACCAAACATGAGCTTGAGGATTCTCTCATTGAACTTAAAGATACACAAAGTAAGCTAGTTGAAACTGAAAAGAATGCAGCACTTGGACAGCTTTTAGCTGGTATTTCACACGAGATTAATACCCCTCTTGGTACAGCACTTACATCTATTACTTATTTAATGACCATGCAAAAAGATCTAACCAATAGATTTGAAGGTGGCCAACTTAGCCGTTCCACATTCATCGAGTTCATGAATGATGCAACTGAAACAACCAAACTTATCACTGCTACCTTGCATAAAACCATTGGAATTTTGGATCGCTTTAAAGAAATTACGATTCTGCACTCAGAACGTGACCTTTCTCAATTTTCTTTATTAGAACGTGTAAATGATATCACTCAGTTGTACCAAGAACGAGATCGCAGAATTAGATACAATATTTCCATTGATCCTGCAACCCAGCTTCATGCACCAAGTGGATTAATCCAGGAGATTCTTGAAATCCTAATTGAAAACTCAATTACACATGGTTTTTCTGAAGGAATGAGCAATAAGCCAACCATTACCATTCAAGCCATCGTCATTGATCGAAACTTAGAAATTATTTACTCCGATAACGGTAAAGGACTTGAGAAACATCAGGAGAGTAAAATATTTGAGCCTTTTTATACGACAAAGTTTGGGAGTGGCGGTAGCGGCTTAGGCCTACACTTGTTATACAATATCGTTTCAACTACACTTAAAGGCCGTGTAGATGTAGTA
>Ga0070725_10000210_pt1 | contig 47899 bp, 42 predicted proteins | sample tdDd002_FD_69781 | JGI IMG/M metagenome (GOLD analysis project Ga0070725, IMG submission 69781) | Marine sediment microbial communities from the Atlantic coast under amendment with organic carbon and nitrate - tdDd00.2 | ecosystem: Environmental > Aquatic > Marine > Coastal > Sediment | place... | reverse complement strand
ACGATGGCATCCTTTTCCAATTGCTGGCGAAAACCGGCTTAGAAGAGCAGGCCGAGACCAATGGCTTAAAGCTGGAAAAAGCCCCAATAGACATCTACCAACTCGATGGCAATGGCTTGTATCAGTATTTGGATGCCATGAACCTACTTATGGAACAACCCGAGCCGCTGGCGAACTTGGCATAGATAGAGAGATGATTACAGCCTCAAAAATCAGAGAATTCTTGAAAGAGAGGGAGACGATTATCTGTTATAAGATAAGAAGTTCTTGATCTGTGGATAGAGCACCTTGATGCTATAAGCCTCCCGAGCGACAATATCGTTATTATTGCTCACTTAAACCCGAGGCAAGTGCATGAGTTATCAGCCGCCATATACAATTACTAACGAAATTCTATCGCTGGTGGCTGAGATCAGTGAGTATCTTGGCCACCTCTCTGCTCTTGATGCCATCAACCGTGATGTCCGATTGAGAAAAGTTAACAGGGTTCGTACCATTCAAGGCTCATTGGCTATTGAAGGCAATGAACTCTCTCAAGATCAGATCACGGCGCTTCTCAATGGCAAACGTGTACTCGCACCAAGAAAGCAAATCCAAGAAGCTCATAATGCGATAGATGTTTACGATCATCTAGACGATTGGCAACCAAGTGCAGAGCAAGATCTATTAGCTGCCCATGCAAGACTAATGTATGGGCTAATGCCTGCGATTGGCCATTACCGTAACGATGGTGTTGGTGTCTTTAAAGATGGTCAAATGTTACATATGGCTCCTCCTGCAGAGCGTGTAGGCGGCCTTATGGGGGATTTATTTTCATGGTTGGGGAGCGATGAAAGTCACCCGCTCATCCGAAGTAGTGTGTTCCACTATGAGTTTGAGTTTATCCACCCTTTCTCTGATGGAAACGGCAGAATGGGAAGGCTATGGCAAACGTTAATTCTTGCTAAATGGAATCCGCTATTTATCAACCTGCCAGTGGAAAGCTTTATCCATGATAATCAACAGGCTTACTACGAAGCGATCAATCAAAGCACACTGCAAACGGACGCTGCACCATTTGTCAGCTTTATGCTGAAGATGATTAACGATGCGTTGAGTGAAGCCGTAAAGCCAGCTTTCACCCCCCAAGTCACCCCCCAAGTCACCCCCCAAGTCGAGCAGTTACTTGCTGTGATGAATGGTGAAATGCTAGCTGGTGATATGCAAAGCAAACTCGGCTTGAAAGACCGTAAGTCATTTCGAGCTCGTTATTTAAAACCCGCTTTGGAAGCTGGCCTTATCGAAATGACAATTCCTGAAAAGCCGACGAGTAGAATGCAAAGGTATCGCAAAATAGACGAGTAAGAAGAGATTGACTTACTTAGCCCCTAAAACACAAAAGCCGCCCCTAACTGAATAGGGGCGGCTTGTTATTCATAGCTTAACTAATCTTGATTAGTTCATGCCGTATTTTTTTAGCTTCTTACGCAAAGTGCCACGGTTGATGCCCATCATGGTTGCTGCGCGAGTTTGGTTACCGCGAGTGTACTGCATGATAGTGTCTAGTAGTGGTTGTTCAACTTCTGCCAATACTAATTCGTATAATTCGCTGACGTCTTGACCGTTTAACTGAGCAAGATAATTTTTCAAAGATGCTTTTACAGAGTCACGTAGTGGCTTCTGAGTAATTTGGTCTTGAGATGTAACGGTAGTTACTGTCAATGCTTCTGAAGTCAGGTTTTGTTCGAACATATTTGGTCTAGCTCTTCTCGTAATTATGATGCAACGTTATCAAAATAACCTTGTAATGCTTCAATCTGCAGCGGGGCTGCTTCAATAGCATTAAAGGTACGGCGAAACTCACTGGCTTGCTCGTGTTCCTTAAGGTACCAACCCACATGCTTACGAGCGATGCGAGGGCCTAAGTACTCTCCATAAAACTCATGGAGGGCGTCAACATGACCAAGCAGAATGCTTTTCACTTCCGCGTGCGGAAGCTCAGGCATAGTGGTGCCGTTTTCCAAGTAATGTAGGATTTCGTTAAAAATCCACGGACGTCCTTGGGCAGGGCGTCCAATCATCAAAGCGTCTGCGCCGGTATAATCCAGTACATGCTTCGCCTTTTCTGGGCTATCGATATCACCGTTAGCGATAACCGGTATTGAAATGGCTTGCTTCACCGCTTTAATGCTGTCGTATTCGGCCTCGCCTTTGTACATACAAGTCTTCGTGCGTCCATGGAGCGCCAGCGCTTGTATGCCGCAGTCTTCGGCTAGTTTAGCGATTTCAACACAGTTTTTATTGTCTGTGTTCCAGCCTGTCCGGGTTTTCAGTGTTACAGGAACATCGACCGCACCCACTACCGCCGTCAAGATCTCCTTGATGATGTCGGGGTACTGAAGTAACGCGGAGCCGGCAAGCTTCTTATTCACTTTTTTAGCAGGGCAACCCATATTGATATCGATGATCTGTGCACCGTTCTCAACACTGTATTGAGCCGCTTCTGCCATTAACTGGGGATCTGCGCCCGCAATCTGTACTGAACGAATGCCCGATTCGCCCTCATGCACCATGCGTTGTTGGGATTTAGCTGTATTCCATACTTTAGGGTTGGACGACATCATTTCGCTGACGGCCATCCCCGCACCATAGCGGAGACACAACTCTCGAAAGGGTCTGTCCGTTACGCCAGCCATTGGCGCGACGATAAGATTATTCTTAAGTTGATAGTTTCCAATCTTCAAAACAGCTACACAGTTCTATACCAGTAAGGGCGCGCATTTTACGCATTTTTTCGCAAAGAGAAAAGCTTAATTTTTGAGCATTTACAATTTGTTTTTGAAATTGCCCGATTTTCAGGCAATTAGCGCACCCAGTACCAATTAAGCTTGCTTTTATGCCGATTTTTTGCCCGAAATGCGGCACCACTCGCTTTGCTCTGCGATAGGATCAATCGCCAGTTCATCACGGTAGTAGTTCGCCACGTCTTCTGCTTGGCTGTCTAATACACCAGACATGGCCAGTAAGCCCTCTGGTTTGACTAGGCCCTTAATCACGCCTGCAAGCTCGCGCAGTGGCCCTGCAAGAATATTCGCCACCACCACATCGGCGATCAGACCTTCTGGTTGGTCTTGAGGTAGGTAAAGTTCGATTTTATCGGCCACGCCGTTGCGGCCAGCGTTGTCGTAAGAGGCTTGGATCGCTTGAGGGTCAATATCAATGCCAATCACTTTAGCGGCGCCAAGTTTGATGGCCGCGATGGCTAAGATACCAGAGCCACAACCAAAATCGACTACGGTTTTACCCGCAAGATCGAGGCCTTCTAGCCACTCTAGGCATAATGAAGTGGTTGGGTGAGTCCCGGTACCAAAAGCAAGGCCAGGATCAAGCATCACGTTGATAGCGTCAGGCTCTGGAACATCACGCCAGCTTGGGCAAATCCACAGGCGCTCACCAAACTTCATTGGGTGGAAGTTATCCATCCACTCGCGTTCCCAATCTTTGTCTTCCAGTTGCTCTACTTTATAGGCAAAGCCTTGCTCCAATAGACCGCTGGCCTTGATTTGCCTGATAGCGAGCTCGGTATCGATCTCGGCATCGTAGAGCGCCACAACGTCCGTTTCGCCCCACAAGCGGGTTTCACCTGGTTGAGGTTCGAAAACCGGGGTGTCTTTGGCGTCAAGAAAAGTCACCGATAACGCACCAGTGTCTTCCATTAGCATATCGCCAATTTGTTCCGCGTTGGTGTCGTTAGCATTAAGTTTGATTTGAATCCAAGGCATGGGATGCGCCTTCTTGGTTGAGTAGAAATTGCTGAGGAGTCTAGCAGAAATTAAGAAAATTTGGACAAAAAAAACACTCCTCAATGGGAGTGTTTTTTGATTCAAACGGCTTATTGTAGGCCGAGTTTCTTCTCAAGGTAGTGGATGTTAGCGCCACCGTGTTGGAAGTTCTCGTCGGCCATGATGGCTTCTTGAAGCGGGGTATTGGTTTTAATCCCTTCGACAATCATCTCACCTAACGCATTTTTCATGCGGGCAATCGCTACGTCACGGTTTTCACCAAAGGCGATAAGCTTACCAATCATCGAGTCGTAATGCGGTGGGACGGTATAACCGGTGTAGATATGCGATTCCCAACGGATCCCCATGCCACCTGGCGCGTGGAAGCGTTCGATCTTGCCTGGGCAAGGTAGGAAGCGCTCTGGATCTTCGGCGTTAATACGACACTCGATCGCATGGCCGCTGATCTTGATCTCATCTTGAGTGAAAGAGAGCGGCTGGCCTGCGGCAACGCGTAGTTGCTCTTTGATAAGATCAACGCCGGTTACCATTTCGGTTACTGGGTGCTCTACTTGAATACGGGTGTTCATTTCAATGAAGTAGAACTCACCGTTTTCGTATAGGAACTCAAACGTACCAGCGCCGCGGTAACCAATTTCAAGACAGGCACGAGTACAGCGCTCACCGATGTACTTACGCATCTCTGCAGTAATGCCCGGTGCTGGAGCTTCTTCCACCACTTTTTGGTGGCGACGCTGCATTGAACAGTCACGCTCACCTAAGTGGATAGCGCCACCTTGACCATCGGCAATCACTTGAACTTCAACGTGACGTGGGTTTTCAAGGAATTTTTCCATGTAAACCATGTCGTTGTTAAAGCAAGATTTGGCTTCCGCTCGGGTCATGGCAATCGCTTCTTCAAGATCGGCTTCTGCGCGAACCACGCGCATACCACGACCGCCGCCGCCACCAGAGGCTTTGATGATCACAGGGTAGCCAATGCGTTTCGCGTGCGCTTTGTTCTTTGAGGCATCGTCATCAAGCGGGCCGTCTGAACCAGGTACACAAGGTACGCCAGCTTTTTTCATTGCGGTGATCGCTGATACTTTGTCACCCATCATGCGAATAGTATCCGCTTTCGGGCCAACAAAAATAAAGCCAGAGCGCTCGACTTGCTCGGCAAAATCGGCGTTTTCAGACAGGAAACCATATCCAGGGTGGATCGCCACCGCACCCGTTACTTCTGCAGCAGAAATAATACGAGGGATGTTGAGGTAGCTATCAATGCCGCGTGCAGGACCGATACAGATCGACTCATCCGCCAGCAACACGTGCTTAAGATCGCGGTCAGCAGTGGAGTGCACGGCAACAGTTTTGATGCCCAGTTCTTTACAAGCGCGAAGAATACGAAGTGCAATTTCACCTCGGTTCGCGATGACTAATTTGTCTAGCATAAGGTTAGCCTCGATTATTCGATAATAACTAGCGGTTGATCGAACTCAACAGGTTGGCCATCTTCAACTAGGATTGCTGTTACAACACCAGACTTATCTGCTTCGATTTGGTTCATCATTTTCATTGCTTCAACAATGCACAGCGTGTCGCCAGCGTTAACGCTTTGACCCACTTCGATGAATGATTTTGCTTCCGGCGTTGGAGAGCGGTAGAAAGTCCCAACCATTGGAGAAAGCACTTGGTGACCGGCTGGTGCACTTGGTGCTGCTTCTTCTGCTGCTGGAGCGGTTGCGGCAGGCGCAGCTGCTGGTGCTGCTACTGGCGCAGGAGCGGCGGCGTATTGTACAGGAGCAACCGCAGGTGCAGGGCTGTGACGGCTGATGCGTACTGACTCTTCACCTTCAGAGATCTCAAGCTCAGCAATGCCAGATTCTTCAACCAACTCAATCAGCTTCTTAATTTTACGAATATCCATGTTGTCTTTCTCTTTATCTGTTTAATGACGTGCCGATTAAGGCAGTACATAGCGATTTGTAACTACTTTGACTGCAGATGATTTACCGCAGCGGCCAAAGCAAATTGGTATCCTTGAGCGCCTAATCCACAAATGACCCCTACCGCTTTATCGGATAGGTAAGAGTGGTGGCGGAATGGCTCTCGGCTGTGCACGTTAGAGAGGTGCACTTCAATAAATGGAATCGCGACCCCAAGCAGTGCGTCGCGCAGAGCAACGCTGGTATGGGTGAATGCCGCCGGATTGATGATAATAAAGTTCACATTGTCGTATGCTGCGTGGATGGCTTCAATAAGCTCATATTCACGGTTGGATTGCAGATGCGTGAGCTCTACATCCCATGATTCAGTTTGCAAAGACTTTGCTTGCTGGTGCAAGTTGTGGACAATCTGCTCAAGCGTTTGTGAACCGTAGTGTGCGGGTTCACGTAAACCCAGCAAGTTTAGATTTGGACCGTTGAGTACCAGAATTCGTGATTTTGCTGACATCTTGAGGCTATCTTCCGTTAACTAGGGTGCAAAAGCACCATTCCACTTCTTATAGGCATAATAGGCGACTTTTATCAAAAAAGTGAAGCCTATATCCAGATTAACTGTCGATTATAGACAATTCAGCGCAATTAGCAGCAAAATACTGGTCTAATCTCCGTAATTATCGTAAATCTAATTTGAGAAATGTGAGGGAGGTTCCACTGCTGATTGTAGACTATTTACTCCAATTTGGCCGAGATTTGGGAAAAAAGTGGGGGTTTCGTCAATCCGTTTTTGGATAAGCAGTAAAACAAAAAAAGCCAAACGTCGGTTTGGCTTTTTAATCTAGGTTTCGCTTGCTATGCAGATTAAGCCAAGCTTTGGTTTTCTTCGATCAGTTTTTCTACCACGCTTGGGTCGGCAAGCGTAGAGGTATCGCCTAAGTTGCTGGTATCGCCAGTGGCAATCTTACGCAAGATACGGCGCATAATTTTGCCCGAGCGGGTTTTTGGCAGTGAATCGGTCCAGTGCAGCACGTCTGGGGTGGCAATCGGGCCTATCTCTTTGCGCACCCAGTCTTTCACCTCTTTATGCAGTTCGGCGCTTGGGAACTCGCCATCGTTCAGCGTGATGTAGGCATAAATGGCTTGGCCTTTGATGTCGTGCGGCACGCCAACAATCGCGGCTTCGGCAATTTTTTCAAATGCTACCAAGGCAGATTCAATTTCCGCGGTGCCCATACGGTGGCCCGAAACGTTAAGCACGTCATCGACTCGGCCGGTGATCCAGTAGTAGCCGTCTTCATCACGGCGCGCGCCATCACTGGTGAAGTACATGCCTTTAAAGGTCGAGAAATAGGTTTGCTCAAAACGGTCGTGATCGCCGTATACGGTGCGCATTTGGCCGGGCCAAGAATCTAAGATAACCAAGTTACCATCGGCGGCGCCCTCAATCAGGTTACCCATGTTGTCCACCAGCGCGGGTTGAACGCCAAAGAACGGGCGAGTCGCCGAGCCAGGCTTAAGATCGGTAGCCCCTGGCAGCGGCGCAATCAAGATGCCACCGGTTTCGGTTTGCCACCAAGTATCGACAATCGGGGATTTTTCATCGCCAATGGTTTTGTAGTACCACTCCCACGCCTCTGGGTTAATCGGCTCACCCACCGAGCCCATGATGCGCAAACTCGAGCGAGACGTCCCCTCAATCGCTTCTTTGCCTTTGGCCATTAAGGCGCGGATCGCGGTAGGGGCGGTGTAGAGGATATTGACTTGATGCTTATCCACCACTTGGCTCATGCGGTTGGTTTTCGGGTAGTTCGGCACCCCTTCAAACAAAATCGTTTTGGCGCCATTGGCAAGTGGGCCGTAGACCAAATAGGTATGGCCGGTGATCCAGCCCACATCAGCGGTGCACCAGAAGGTTTCGCCCGGTTGATAGTCAAACACGTACTTAAAGGTCATGGTGGCGTAAACTAAGTAGCCGCCCGTGGTGTGCAGCACGCCTTTGGGTTTTCCGGTCGAGCCGGAGGTGTACAAAATAAACAGGGGATCTTCTGCTTTCATCTCTTCTGGCGGGCAGTGATCCGAGACTTTCGCCGTCGCTTCATGCCACCACACATCGCGATGATCGTGCCACTCGACTTCACCCCCAGTGCGTTTTAATACCAGCACTTTGTCGATGGTTTTGACTTCAGGATTGGTCAGCGCTTCATCGACGTTCTTTTTTAGCGGCACCGCGCGCCCGCCGCGCACCCCTTCATCGGCGGTCACGACAATTTTGGCGTTAGAATCGATAATACGACCAGAGAGCGCTTCGGGAGAGAAGCCGCCAAACACCACGGTATGAACCGCGCCAATTCGGGTACACGCGAGCATTGCTACCGCCGCTTCTGGCACCATTGGCATGTATAGACACACCACATCGCCTTTGTGTACGCCTTGCTCTTTGAGCGCGTTAGAGAAACGGCACACTTCTTGGTGAAGCTGATTAAAGGTGAGGGTTTTATCGTCGTTTGGATCGTCGCCCTCCCAAATGATCGCCACTTCGTCCCCGCGGTCCGCTAGGTGGCGGTCAATACAGTTGGCCGAGACGTTGAGCGTGCCATCTTCAAACCAGCGAATGTCGACGTGGCCAGTATCAAAAGAGGTGTTTTTGACTTGGGTGTAGGGTTTTATCCAATCGACAATTTTGCCATGCTCAGACCAAAAGCCTTCTGGATCAGAAACCGACTGCTGGTACATCGCCAGATAAGTTTCTTCATCGGCGTGGGTGGTCGCTTGGATATTTTGCTTTACTGGATAAATGTGACCTTCACTCATTGTTGCTCTCCTTGTGAACTCGGCTGTTCCATTTTTTATCGCTCATGGTTGCTATTAACTTTCTGCTACTCGCGTGGTTTCTACAATTAGACTTTAGGATGAGAAGGCGAGTTTTTGGCCTGAAGTGTTTGAATTTTTTCATTGTGCGCTGCTAGCGTAAGTATGCCGACGTCAATGAAGGCAGGTCGCCATAGGTAAGGCGCACGTAGATTAACGCCGCGGAATAAGCATCTTGCAGTGCATCGTGGCGCTCCTGTAGCGGTAGGTCGAGGTGTTTACATATCGCATCCATACTGAGGTCAAAATAGGCGTTAGGCAGGTGACGTTCGAGCTTTTGATGATAGATCTGGCTCACCTCTATCAGGGGATTTGGCAAGGGAAAGCCAAGGTGTTTTTTACAGGCCAGATCCAAGATCGTTTTATCGTAGCGGATGTGATAGCCGATGATGGGGCGATTACCGATAAAGGCGATCAGCGCTTTGAGCGCTTCCACTTCAGATAAGCCATCTTGCAGATCATGATGCCGGATCTGATGGATACGAATGGAGCTAGAGTCGAGGGACTGGGGGGCTTGAAGGCGGATATGAAAGGGCTCGCTGGTGATGATCCGGTTGCCAATGATCTTCGTCGCGGCAATGGTCACCAGTTCGGCCCGTTTTGGGTCAAGGCTGGTGGTCTCACAGTCTAAAGAGACAAATTCCTCTTGTTGTGGCGCCTGAAACAGCCACTGATAAGGGTGCCCTTTCAGTTGATGGTACCACCAAAGTCGACGTAATCTATTCATGCTTCCTCTTGAATACCAATAATACCGTTAATAGGCTTTTCCGCCTTCCGCCTTCCGCCTTCCGCCTTAGCTCCTAATCTGATAGTGATAGCCTAACCACTGCTTGAACTTCTTCACCACATGCAGGCTGTGGCGCAAAATGTCTCGCTCAGAGCGGTCGAGTTTATCCAGATGAATGCGATTGCCGGTATGTTTGTCGGTTAACTGCTGGGTAAGGCGCAGTTTAAAAAACAGTTTCAGCGCTTCGGCTAAGTTATCGGCGGTTTCCTGCTCGAGTACCTGTTTGCGCCGTAATGCTTCAATGCGCTCAAAGGTGTTCTTTTCGCTAAGGGCGTACTCCAGACAGAGCGCCCGGACGCCATGAACGATTGGGAAAATACCGCCTTGCTTGATGTCGAGGCCCTTTTTTGAGCTCTTTACATTGCCAAATAAGCTTAGTGGTGACGAGAACCTCAGCGCGGGTCGGGTAAACTCAGTCAAAATCAGTTCTTGATCGGCCATCAACAGTGAAAGGTGCTGCTGTAGCGGTTCAAGGAGCTGGGTATTGCCCGCGACGGCGTGGGCATCGGCCATGATCGCCAGCTTCATGACGTGCTCGGGCTGCGCCTTTCTTACCCATTGGGTTAAGGTTTGCTGCCACTCGGCCTGAGTTTTGACCCACTCGGGGTTATTAACCATCACTTTGCCCGGGCAGAGCGGGTAGCCCAGTTGCACTAAAGTATGAGACAGCGCCTCCATCGTTTTGGAGCACTGTGACCACTCGAGGCCATCTTTGATGATAAGGGCGTTGTCTTGGTCGGTTTTAAGGATTTGCTCACCACGACCTTCAGATCCCAGCACGATGAAGCAGAGCTGTCTTTGTAAGGCGCTTGGCACGACCAGCTCGAACGCTTTTTCAATGATCTGTTCGTTGACCGCTGAGATAAGCTCCATAATAAAGCGGGTGCGAATGCCATTATTGAGTAAGCTTTCGACCAAATTGCGTTGTCGATTTGCCGCTAACGCGAGCTCCTCTACCGATTCTGCCCGAGCAATGGCGAGCGAGAGTACGTGGGAGTGGGTGGAAAAACTCGACAGTATCTGGGTCATGTCGAGCATACCAACGGGCTGTTTTCCGTCACACACCATCACCCGTTTCATTTTTTGCCTAGTCATAGTGATCATGGCGTTAAACAGGAAATCATCTTGTTCTACATAGAACACCGGATAACTGGCAATAGTGCCAACGGCGGTGTTGAGGGGCTTATCATCCAGCATGACCGCGTGGAGCATATTAGTCCGGGTAATGATGCCATAAGGGTAAGGGTTATCGCTGCAAATCAGCCTTGGGTCCTGCGTGTCAAGCGCTACTAGGGCGCTATCGATGCCTTTGTCTTTCATTTGCAGGGTGACTTGATTGAGTGGCTGGTCTGGTGACAGGATCAACGCCGGATGGTAGATACTGTCATCGACTTTGGTCAGGATAAACTCGGCGAGGTTTTGCTGCTGTTGAGCGGTTTCCAGTAACTGTTGCCGTTTGGCTAAATTGTTATCGAAATAGGCGGCAAACTGGCCATTTTGACGATAGAGCTCGGTAAAGACGGCCTTAGGCAATAAGTAGCTCAGGGTGTCTTCCAGGGCGATGTATTGGTGTTTGCTGTGATCATCAAACAGCGAGCGGACATCAAACAGATCATCATTGCCATAGTGAGCAAACACCTCCGACTCATCGGCAGAGCGTTCTTCTACGGCGCCCTTAATTAACACGTGTAGGTGCTGGCTCTCTTGATTCGGAGCAAGAATGACTTCGGTTTCTCGGTAGTAGGCGACATCCAGCGCGCTGCGCAATCGTGCTTGCTGCTCTGGGGTCAGGCGGTCAAAAGGGGGCGCCTGCATGTTAAACTTTTCTGGCATAACGGCGGACTTGGGTCAGTTGGCTAGCCTTAAGTGTGGCAAATACTGGCAAAAGCTCCAGACGACTTTGGTCTAATAGAGCTGGTCTTATGTCATATCTTTTGCCAATGAGGAAAAAAAGAAATCGTTTTCTTCCCTTTTTCAATCGTTCAACAGGCGGCATAATAGCGCCAATTTTTTCACTGACAGTAGCGGCCACGATTTATGTTAGTCAAACCTTCACCGTATGGGTGGATTTCTCAATACTTCACCGGGTTCTTTTTTGCCTACGGGGTTTATCTGCCGTTTTGGGCGTTGTGGTTTGAAGACCGCGGCGTATCGGCCACAGATGTTGGCCTATTAATGGGGCTTGGCTTCGCGACCCGTTGTGTGGCGAACTTGGTGCTCACGCCTCGTCTTCACCGAGTCGAGCAATTGATCCCAGCGTTACGCTGGTTGAGTGTCGCCTGTGTGGCGACGATTGGGGTGCATTTCTTCGCTGGGGCTAACTTTGGGCTACTGGTGGTGGCGACTATTTTATTCAATTTGTGCTGTGGTCCAATTGTTCCATTATCTGATGCGATGGCAAACTACTATGGCAAGCTTAAGATGTTGGATTATGGCCGCACCCGTCTTTGGGGCTCGATTGCATTTGTTGCTGGCTCGACCGTGGTGGGCTTTCTTGTCGCGAACTACGGGGCCGATATGATCTTATACACCGCGCTGTTCGGTGTGGTTTTGGCGATGGTGTTGGTGATGCGTAACCCGAACGTGATGCCAGTATCAGAGCAACAAGAACAAGCGGTCAGACCGAGAGTGATGAGTTTGTTGACCGAAATGCCAGTGGTGCGTTTTTTGGTGCTGGCTTCCCTTATTCAGGGCAGTCACGCGGCGTATTACGCGTTTAGTTCCATTTACTGGAAAGAGTCTGGCATTGGCGAAGACATCATTGGTTACCTGTGGAGCTTGGGTGTTATCGCCGAGATCGGGGTATTTGCGTTAAGCGCTAAGCTGTTTGTGGGCTGGAGCTTACGCAGTTTGTTTGTTGTTGCTGCACTTGGTGTGGTCGCGCGCTGGGGGCTAACAGCCTCGACGGTTGATATCTGGGCGCTGGTGTTAGTGCAACTGTTGCACGGTGTGACGTTTGCCATGGCGCATATTGCCGCCATTCAATACATCGGCCGCCAGAGCGAAAACAAAATGGTGGCGCTGCAGTCACTGTATAACGCCATTCCATTGGGCGCCTTTATCGCTGCGATGACCGCCTTTAGCGGATGGGGCTACCAAGAGTGGGGCGCGAATGTATTCTGGGTGATGGCCGCCATGGGGGTGCTGGCACTGTTTGTGCGTGTTGATGCAAAGAAATCAGTGTCTGAGCCACAAATTCTTGCGGAATAGTTGAGATTAAAAAATAGTCACAGTTACACTAAAAGGCCGGAGCATTGCTCTGGCCTTTTTTCTTCTTCCCAGTTCACTCTGGGCACTGTGGTTGATGCAAGGATGGCTTCAATGCAAGGTTGGATAGTAGTACCGGTTTCTTTGGCCTATTTAGGGGTGTTGTTTCTTATCGCATGGTATGGCGATAGGCAAACGCAGTGGTTATCGCGTTGGCGACCGTGGATCTACAGCCTTTCGATTGCGGTGTACTGCACCTCCTGGACGTTTTACGGCACCGTAGGGCAGGCCAGTAGCAACCCTTGGTCGTTTATCCCTATCTATGTCGCCCCGATCTTGGTGTTCACCCTTGGCTGGCGTTTATTGGCGCGGCTGATCTTAATTGCGAAACGCGAACACATTACCTCAATCGCCGATTTTATTGCCGCCCGATACGGTAAGTCGCAAGGTTTGGCGGTCACCATTACCTTAATCTCTGTAGCCGGGATCTTGCCTTACATTGCGCTGCAATTGCGTGGTATTACCATGGGGCTTGAGCTCGTTGCCCCGGACCTAATGACGGATTTGGGCTATCAAGACCACACCATTTCGTGGTTTGTGGTGGTGGCTTTGGCGGTTTTTACCATGCTGTTTGGTACTCGCCATATTGATAACACCGAACATCATCGAGGCATGATGATGGCGGTGGCGTTTGAATCGCTGGTGAAGCTGGTCGCTTTTCTCACCGTCGGCTGCTTTATTACTTATATTGTGTTCAAAACGCCCGACCTCTCTTTGTTTTCCGTTGCCCAGCAAACCTATCAGGCGCCCAATTTACCTACGCTCTTGATCCATACCCTGTTAACCATGGCGGCGATCATCTGTTTGCCGCGCCAGTTTCATACCATGGTGGTGGAGAATGAACAGCCGCAGGACTTGCATACGGCTCGCTGGCTGTTTCCCTGTTATTTGCTGCTGATGGGGCTGTTTGTTTTACCCATTGCTTGGGCGGGGCAAGGGCTGCTGTCTGACTCGAGTGCAGACTCCTTTGTGATAAGCCTGCCGCTGGCGATGGAGATGAATAGCATCGCGCTGTTGGCCTTCCTTGGAGGAACCTCGGCCGCTTCTGGCATGGTGATCGTTTCGACCATCGCACTGGCTATCATGGTTTCTAACGATTTGGTGTTGCCGCTATTGCTGCGACGAATGCGCTTAACCGAGCGCACCCATCGCCACTTTTCCGGTCTACTGCTGAATGTGCGTCGTACCTTGATCTTGATTTTGTTGGCCGGGGCGTGGGGCTTTTATCAGGTACTGGGCAGTATTAGCTCGCTCTCTGTGATTGGTTTACTGTCGTTTGCCGCCATCGCCCAGTTTGCCCCGGCTTTACTGGGCGGTATGTACTGGCGAGTGGGTAACAAAAAAGGGGTCTACGTTGGCTTGTTGGTTGGCTTTACGATTTGGTTGGTGACTTTAATGAGTCAGACGGCGATGTTGGCGGGAAGCAGCGACAATAACGTTTTACTTTGGGTGATCGAACCACCTAACTGGCTTGCACAATTAAACCTAGCGGCCTCTGACTGGGGGATCGCACTGAGTTTAATAGCTAATGCTGCTTGCTACATCTTGGTATCGTTACTGACACGAGCGAGCCTGAGTGAGCGCTTACAGTCGGCCGCTTTTGTTGGTACCCCGCTGCCTGAAAGTGAAAACGTCAGTTTGTATCAAAGTCGTGTGACGGTGGCAGAGCTGGAAATGCTTGCGTCGCGTTTTGTTGGCCGTAGCCGGGTGCGCAGTGCGTTTGATCAGTTTTGGCATCATCATGGCGGCCAGTTACTCCCCAATCAGCAGGCTTCTTCTGCTTTGATCCGCCACACCGAGCGCGTGCTCGCTGGGGTGTTTGGAGCGTCATCGGCAAAGCTAGTCCTAACTTCGGCGCTGCAAGGGCGCAATATGCAGTTAGAAGATGTCGCGACCATCGTTGATGAGGCCTCTGAGCTGTACGACTTTAGCCGCGGTTTGCTGCAAGGCTCGATAGAGCATATTAGCCAAGGGATCGCCGTGGTCGACAAGCAGCTAAGGCTGGTGGCGTGGAATCAGCGTTATCTTGAGCTGTTTGAGTTTCCTGCCGGGCTTATCCAAGTTGGTCGACCGATTGCTGATGTGATTAAACATAACGCCGAGCAAGGGTTATGTGGTCCTGGTGAGGTACAACAACTGGTCAAAAGGCGGGTAGAGCACTTAGAGCGCGGCACCCGCCATACTTCATCTCGGGTTAGGCCCGATGGCCGTTTTATTAAAGTGGAAGGTAACCCGATGCCCGGTGGCGGGTTTGTGATGAGTTTCAGTGATATTACGGTCTTTCACAAAACCGAAAAAGCGCTCAAAGAGGCCAATGAAAATCTCGAGTCTCGAGTAAGAGAGCGAACCCAAGAGCTGGAGAGCCTCAATAAGCGTTTGGTGGTCGCAACCCAAAGTGCCGAGTCTGAATCTCACTCCAAAAGTCGATTTTTGGCCGCGGTTAGCCATGATTTGATGCAGCCATTGAATGCGGCGCGTCTGTTTGCTTCTTCGCTTACCGAGACCGCCAGTGACGCCGAAACTAAGCAGCTTTCTCATCACATTGAAAGCGCCCTTGGCGCCGCAGAAGATTTGATTGGGGATCTGTTGGATATCTCTCGTTTGGAGTCTGGCAAGCTAGAAACCAATGTTCATGCCTTCCCACTTAATGATGTGTTGGACAACCTCAACGCCGAGTTTAGCGCGCTGGCCAAAGAGCAAGGGGTCAACTTTGTGATGGTGCCATCGAACTTGTTGGCTTATTCCGACCCCAAGTTGTTACGCCGAGTACTGCAAAATTTTCTCACCAATGCGTTTCGCTATAATCCGAAAGGCAAAGTGTTACTTGGAGCTCGCCGCATGGGTGGCCAGATCCGCATTGAAGTTTGGGATAATGGGGTGGGGATAGCGCAAGAGCAACAAGCGCTGATCTTTGAAGAGTTTACGCGAGTCGATATTGGCCGAGCAGACCAAGGCTTGGGGCTCGGCTTAGCCATCGCGAAAGGCATTGCGCGAGTGTTAGGTCATCAGATCTCGCTACGATCTTGGTTAGAGCAAGGGACGGTTTTTTCTGTCACCTTGGACAGAGCTGCGCAAGCGCAGTTGGTTCCCGAGCCGACCGTGAACCCGATTGCCAGTGATCTCGTCGGAGTCAGAGTATTGTGTGTCGACAATGAGCCTGAAATATTGACCGGAATGCAAACCTTACTTGAGCGTTGGGGCTGTGAAGTTAAAGTGGCGGAAAATTTAATCGACAGCTTAAAAACCCTTGAACAGGAGTGGTCTCCTGAGGTGATTTTCTCTGACTATCGCTTGGATCATGGCCGAACTGGGCTAGAAGTTTTGCAGCAGTGCCGTTTGCGACTGGGAGACAGTTTTGCTGGGGTGATCATCAGCGCCGACCGCACCGATGAACTGCTCGAAACCATCAAAAGTAACGGGTTTAGTTACATCGCTAAGCCAGTGAAGCCGCTCAAGTTACGCGCAGTGCTTAATCGGCTGAGTTAATGACATCAAGAGGTCTAACAGCTTTTGGGTTCAAATAGTCAAAAAGCTGTACACGCTCAACGCCACTAAAAGGGTGTAATTGTAACTTATTGAAAAGCATCTAATTTTTCTGTTTGTGTATAGTTCGGTGAGTTTTGGGTTACCCATGATCTAAATGCTTTTAGACCTGTACAGCAAAGCCGATGTGTACACATCGGCTTTGAGTTAATGGCGTGTTTGTCGCTGATTTTCTAATGGTTGTGAGCTTCACCAGCCCCTTTCGGGTAGCGAATAGACTCGACCATCTCTTGAACGTCGTTTGGTACTTCGGCGGTGAACTTATTCACGGCAATCGAGACCATAAAGTTCAAACACATACCTAACGTTCCGATGCCTTCTGGGCTAATGCCGAACCACCAGTTGTCCGGGGTGTTAGCCGCTGGGTTTACAAACTTAAAGTAGATGATGTAAGCCGCAGTAAAGGCGATACCTGAAAGCATGCCTGCAATCGCGCCCTCTTTGTTCATCTTCTTATAGAAGATCCCCAAGATGATGGCAGGGAAGAAGGAGGCAGCAGCGAGACCAAAGGCGAATGCCACTACTTGCGCCACAAAGCCCGGCGGGTTAATTCCTAAGTATCCCGCGCAGACGATGGCTGTCATGGCTGCCAATCGCGCCGCAAGCAGTTCTTGCTTGTCGGTCATGTTGGGCCTAAAGCCTTTTTTCAGCAAGTCATGGGAAATCGAGGTTGAGATCACCAGTAGTAGGCCGGCTGCAGTAGAGAGTGCGGCCGCCAGACCACCCGCCGCGAGCAATGCCACCACCCAGTTAGGCAGTTTGGCCAACTCAGGTGAAGCCAGTACGATGATGTCGCGGTTAATCTTCATCTCGTTGCGCTCATCGCCCGAGTAGAACATTCTGCCATCGCCATTTTTATCTTCCCAGCCAACCAGGCCAGTGCTTTCCCAGTTTTTATACCAACTTGGTGCATCGCTTGCCGCAACCCCTTTCATGTCGGTGCCATTGATGGTTTCGATCATGTTCACTCGAGCGAATGCCGCAACGCCTGGCGCTGTGGTGTAGAGCATAGAGATGAATAGGAGCGCCCAGCCTGCAGAGATACGAGCATCTTTTACTTTTGGTACGGTGAAAAAGCGAATGATTACGTGCGGCAACCCAGCGGTACCTACCATTAACGCCGCGCAGATAAAGAATACATCGACCATGCTTTTTGAACCGTCGGTGTAGGCGGTAAAGCCAAGTTCTTCGGTAAGGCCGTCGAGTTTATCTAATAGATAGACTTCACTGCCGGTGATGGTTGAACCCATACCGATTTGCGGCAGTGGATTACCCGTCATCATGATTGAGGTGAAGATAGCCGGGACAAGGAAGGCGAAAATGAGAACACAGAATTGAGCCACTTGGGTATAAGTGATGCCTTTCATGCCACCTAGTACCGCGTAGAAGAACACGATACCCATACCGATAACGATACCGAGGTTGATGTCAACTTCCAGAAAGCGCGAGAACACTACCCCTACGCCACGCATTTGTCCGGCAACATAAGTAAACGAGACGAAGATGGCACAAAACACCGCCACCATGCGCGCGGTTTTCGAGTAGTAACGCTCACCGATGAAATCAGGCACGGTGAACTTACCAAATTTACGCAGGTACGGCGCCAGACACAACGCGAGCAGTACGTAACCACCGGTCCAACCCATCAGATATACCGCTCCATCGTAACCGATGAAAGAGATGATCCCCGCCATGGAGATAAACGATGCGGCCGACATCCAGTCTGCTGCGGTTGCCATGCCGTTTGCAACGGGGTGAACCCCGCCACCTGCGACATAGAACTCACTGGTTGAGCCAGCACGCGCCCAAATTGCGATGCCGATATACAGTGCAAAAGTAATACCGACCAGAATAAACGTCCAAGTTTGAATATCCATTTCTATAGCCTCTTAGTCTTCATGTACGTTGTATTTCTTGTCGAGCGCGTTCATGCGAGCAACATAAATAAAGATCAGGGCAACGAAGGTGTAGATCGAACCTTGCTGTGCAAACCAAAATCCGAGCTTAAAGCCGCCAAACTGAATCGTGTTGAGTGCGTCGACAAATAGAATGCCTGCGCCATACGAGACCAGAAACCAGACCGCCAGTAGTGAGCCCATAATGCCTAGATTTTCTTTCCAGTAGGCCTGAGCGTGTTCCGTTGATTCGAAAGCCATTGCCTTCTCCTTTCGCTATTGGTTGTTCGTTGTTAACGAGTTGTTACGAAATAAACAATAACAGGCTTAGGTCAAGAGTGCTTTTCAACTTTAGTCGGGGAGGGGAAAACAAAAAACGCCCAAAAATTGGGCGTTTAGAGGAAGTGGCTGGAAAATAGCGATGTTAATGTAATGTTAACTTAGCCAAAAGTCGAAGATCACAGGTAAAAATCTTTGATCCCGAGTAGCAAGTTATTGACTGCCACCGCAGCTAAGATCAAGCCCATCACTCGGCTGATGATTGCGGCGCCGACGTTGCCAATCAGCTTTTGGATCCCCGTTGCGCCAAGTAATAACAGCAGGGTGATCAAGAGCACCAGTAGCATGATCCCTGCCGTAATACCTTGATCGATTAAAGAAAATCTATGGTTGTCGGTAAGCATGACGATGGCCATCATCGCCCCTGGTGAGGCGATAGAGGGGATGGCTAGCGGGTAGACCGCGAGATCGGCCAAATCGGAATGGCTCACCTCTTCGGTGAGCTTTTGTTCTTGTTCCGGTTTGCTCTCGCCAAAAATCATGGTGAGGGCAAAAAGTAATAAAACCAGCCCCCCTGCGGCTTGAAAAGCGGGCAACGGGATCTGCATGGCTTCAAGCAGTATTTGTCCGGCAAACAGGAAAAACAGTAGCACCCCGGCTGAAATCGCAACAGCTTTTAGCGCCACTAAGCGGCGCTGACGCGGCGAGAGGTGTTGAGTTTGAGAGAGGTAAACGGGGACAGAGCCAATAGGGTCAATGACCGCCCACAAAACCACGAATTGAGTTATAACGATACTGAGCATTGCGACTCCCAGAGTTTAGTGAAACAGAGGGATAAGAAGACCATCACTGTGATGGTCTGGATTAAAGCTCAGTGTAACAGTGAGAGGGACGGCGCGTGTAAGATCAATGTAAGTGTTTATTGCTCAGGCTCCATTTGCTGCAGCAATATGACCGCTTGGGTGCGGTTTTTTACCCCTAATTTACGAAATATCGCCGTCATATGCGCCTTAATAGTGGCTTCCGAGACATGCAGTTCGTAGGCAATTTGCTTGTTAAGCAAGCCGTCGGAAAGCATACCGAGCACACGATACTGCTGAGGGGTTAAATTCGCAATTTTTTCCGCTAAGTCAGTGCAGGCTTGGCTGTTGGTGATCATGCCTTTAGGGAAGAAAGGTTCGCCAGACAGTACTTGATTGAGCGCCGCGACCAACTCTCGCATGTCGCTGGATTTTGGAATAAAGCCAAAGGCACCGTGGCTTTTCACTTGCGTGACCACGCTGGCTTCTTCACTGGCCGACACCACCACAATCGGTAAGTCTGGGTATTCTGCCCGTAGGTGAATAAGCCCAGATAGGCCATTGGCGCCGGGCATTTTGAGGTCCAATAGCAGTAAATCGGGCTCTTGTTCTTTTTTGAGTAGAGTTAAAAGTGCGTCGAGCGAGTCGGCTTCAAGTAAGTTGGCGCCACTGATGGCCATGTGCACCGATTGAAACAGGGCATTACGAAATAGCGGGTGATCATCGGCGATGAGAATGGTGTAGGTCGAATCCATGACGTTATACACTCTTTAACAAATAGTTAAATTGAGTATAAACACTCGCTTATAAAACCAACAGTCCATATGCGCTTATTTACTGATTTTTCTTTCGAAAGTGTGAAAGCGTTGGAGGATTTTAACCATCACCCCAACGCTGAATTTCGCTTATAATCCGCGCTCGAGGTGGGCGGCAAAAGGTTTGGCCGGCATAAAGCCAGTTAAACGCTGTTGGCTGAGATAGTTGCCATTCTTATCCCAAAAATCGATGGTCGGTAAACCAAGTACGTTGAGTTTTTTCAGCAGGGCAATATCGTCGGCTTGGTTATTGGTGACATCGGCTTGGAGCAACACATAACCCCGCAGTTTATTTGCGACGTCGGCGTCATGGAAGGTGTATTTCTCGAACTCTTTACACGCGACGCACCAATCGGCATAGAAGTCGAGCATGACTGGCTTGCCTTGTTGCTTAGCAAGTTGCAGTTGCAGCTCGAGTTCACTGACGCTGGTGACTTGAATAAAGCCGGATGACGGATTGGTTTGTTGCTGAGCCTGTGGCGCAAACCAGTGATTTAATACCGGCAGGGCAGACGCGACCACACCGAGCATGGCAATAATCCCGATGGTGCTCTGTTTCCAGCCTCCAAAGGGTAGGCTGTTTTTGGCGTGATATAGCCAGCCAAACGCGGTAAGGCCAAGCGCAGACCACAGCACTTGCGACCAAAACTCAGGCATAATGCGTTCGAGCAAGAAAATTGGCGCGGCGAGTAAGATGAAACCAAATAAGGTTTTCACTTTATCCATCCAGCCTCCGGCTTTTGGTAGCAGCTTATTGCCAAACACAGCCACCACGATAAGTGGCACGCCCATCCCCAATGCCAGTGCATATAAAGCGACGCCACCGGTTAACATATCGCCACTTTGTGCGACGTAAAGTAAAGCCCCCGATAGTGGGGCGGTAGTACAAGGTGAGCACACCAATCCAGAAATCGCCCCCATCGCAAACACGCCAGCGTTGCTGCCACCTTGCTGCTGATTGCTCAATTGATTGAGTTTGGTCTGCAGGCTACTTGGCAGTTGCAAGCTATAGACGCCAAACATGGAGAGCGCTAAAGCCACGAACAGGACGCTTAACCCAATCAGCACATAGGGGTGTTGCATGGCGGCTTGAAACTGTAGCCCTGCTGAGGCAACCACCAAGCCCAATAAGGTGTAAGTTAGCGCCATGCCTTGAACATAAATGAATGACAAACCGAGCGCACGGCGATGATTGAGCTTGCCACTGCCAAGTACGATACTGGTTAAAATTGGATACATAGGCAGCACGCAAGGGGTGAAAGCGAGCCCAACCCCCAAGGCGAAAAACAGCACTGGCGTCCACCAGTTGTTGGCTAGTTTGTCAGCAAAGCCAGATTCTTGAGACGTTGAGCTATTTTGGGCGGTTGATGCGCTGTTGCCAGTCGAGGCATCGCTGGCCGCAGGTGTCGCCCCTAGAGCCGATAATGGGACTTTGCGAATTTCAGGCGGGTAACAAAACCCTGCTTTGGCGCAGCCTTGATAGCGTACGATCACCTCGCCATTTTCTTCGACTTCCAGCAATGGAATCGTGACGGTCAGTGGTGTGGTGTAGATATTCACCTTACCAAAAAACTCATCTTGGTAAGGTTCGCCATCGCGCATTTCAATCGGGCCTAAACGCGCTCCTTTGGCGTCGATGCTGATCTTATCTTGATAGAGGTAGTAGTCCGATTTTACTTGCCACTCTAGCTCAAGCCTGTCTGGGTATTGCATGAAGTTAAACGGAAATGCTTGATCAACCGGGACAAATTGATTACTTCCAACGCTGAGGCTGGGAGCTAAAGGGTTAGTGGAAAACAGTTCTGCTGAGTTACTAAAACTGATGAGGATTAGACAAAGAGTAATGAGCAAGCGATGAAACAAAATAGTCATTCCCAAATTAGCGAAAAAAACGATACCCTATCAGACCTGATTTAGAGTAAATAAGTTTCATCTTACTATATCTATTTCTTAGTCTTCAGTATAAAAAAAGGAGACCGAAGTCTCCTTTAGTTGTATCAATGTGACTCTAAAGCAATATATTTGAGAGCAACAAGCCAATCGCGATGCTGAAGAACATACTAAGTAGACCAGGAGCCATAAAACTATGGTTGAAGATGTACTTACCAATTTTGGTCGTACCGGTTCGGTCAAAGTCAATTGAAGCGATAATTGGACCGTAATTTGGAATGAAGAAATAGCCATTTACCGCAACAAAAGTCGCAATAATAATGGCTGGTGGTAGGCCTAAAGTGATCGCAACTGGTACGAGTACGGCGGTGGTTGCACCTTGGCTGTTAACCATAACAGAGAGGGCGAATAGGGCAAACGCGAATGTCCATGGCGCGACTTCGACTAGGCCAGATACCGCTTCTTTAACCATATCACCGTGACCGCCGATTAAGGTGTCACCTAACCAAGCAATACCAAAGATAGCAACAATGGCACGCATACCTGCGTGGAATACCGAACCTTGAGTGATGGCATAGCCGTTTGGTTTACAAGTTAGAATGATAAGCGCTGCTACCGAAAGCATAACGATTTCGATGGTATGCGCCATTCCCATAGGAGAGCCGTCAAAGCTTGGGCGCAAGCTCGGAAAGGCTCCCATAAGTACAACGATGAAAGCTCCAAATAAGAACATGCCAACAGATTTTTTCGCTTGAGGAGTAATTTCGACTTCTTCTAACGACTGTTCGTTTTCCATATCCATTTCTTTTAGGAATTCTGGATCTTGCATGCGGCGTTGATACTCAGGATCGTCTTTCAGCTCTTTGCCTAGTTTATTTACAATCAAGCAAGCACAAGCAAGGCCAAGGAAAGTTGCTGGAATAGTGATCATTAATACGTCTGCAAGGGTGATTCCTTGAGGTTCAAGAAAAGCAACTAAGGCGACGACTGCAGCCGCAATAGGGCTTGCGACAATAGCAAACTGTGAAGCGATAACAGCCATACCTAATGGGCGCTCAGGACGTACACCGCTACGGCGACTAACTTCCGCAATAACAGGAAGAACCGAGTAAGCGACATGTCCTGTTCCTGCCATCATAGTAAAGAAATAAGTAACAACAGGGGCAATAAAAGTGATGTGTTTTGGATTTTTTCTCAGGATATTACTGGCGATTTTAATCATGTAATCCAAACCACCAGAGGCTTGCATTGATGCTGCCGCCGCGACGACTGCCATGATCATCAGCATAACGTCTATTGGTGGGTGGGTGGGTTTTAAGCCAAAGATAAAGCTGAGTATAGCGAGACCTACCCCTCCCATTACGCCAAGCCCAATACCACCGATCCGTGCACCAATTAAGATACAGCCAAGAACGATGAGTAGTTCAACTGCAAACATAGTCTACTCCATAGATTTTTATTGATAATGAATTAATAGATGTGAAAACCCAAAAGGGTTCTGCGTGTGCAGAACCCTTATTATTTTTTTTTAATTATTCGTAGCGTTTGCCTTTGTACTTAGGATGCATCAAGTTTTCTACCGAGAAGATGTCATCAAGCTCATCTTCAGTAAGCAGACCGCGCTCAAGTACTACTTCACGTACGCTCTTACCCGTTTCAGCACAGATCTTACCAACGATGTCACCTTCGTGGTGGCCAATGTATGGGTTAAGGTAAGTAACAATACCGATAGAGTTAAATACGTGGCCTTCACAGATCTCTTTGTTGACTGTGATGCCATCGATGCATTTGTCGCGTAGGTTAATACAAGCGTTTTTGATGATTTCCAAAGACTCAAACATGCTTTGTGCAATCACTGGCTCCATAACGTTGAGCTGTAGCTGACCGCCTTCCGCTGCAAACGAGATGGTGTTGTCGTTACCGATAACTTTAAAGCAAACTTGGTTAACCACTTCTGGTACCACAGGGTTTACTTTAGCTGGCATGATAGATGAGCCAGCTTGCAGCTCAGGTAAGTTCAGCTCGTTCAGACCCGCGCGAGGGCCAGAAGAAAGTAGACGTAGGTCATTACAGATCTTCGACATCTTAACCGCTAAGCGTTTAAGCGCGCCGTGAACCATTACGTAAGCGCCACAGTCTGAGGTTGCTTCGATGAGGTCTTCAGCAGGCACACACTCAAGGCCAGTTACTGCACTTAAGTGTTTAACCGCAAGATCTTGGTAGCCTTCAGCGGCGTTAAGGCCAGTACCGATAGCCGTCGCGCCAAGGTTAACTTCTAGCAGCAGTTTTGCTGTGTATTCTAGGTTACGAATTTCTTCGTTTAGGGTGACCTTCCAAGCACGGAACTCTTGACCTACGGTCATTGGTACTGCGTCTTGTAGCTGAGTACGGCCCATTTTTAGTACCGTAGCAAACTCCTTTTCTTTGAGCTCGAACGCACCTTTTAGGTATTCGATAGCATCAATAAGCTTGCTGACACTGTTGTGTACCGCAATACGGAAGCCCGTTGGGTAAGCACAGTTAGTCGACTGGCTCTTGTTGACGTGGTCATTTGGGTTAACGAACTCGTATTGACCTTTTTCTTTGCCCATTAGTTCTAGAGCAACGTTAGCAACCACTTCATTGGCGTTCATGTTTACCGAAGTGCCGGCGCCGCCTTGGAAAACGTCTGATGGGAATTGGTCCATGCACTTGCCTGTGTCTAGGATCACATCACACGCTTTTACAATGTATTCAGCGATGTCTTTTGGAATAACACCCAGCTCTTTGTTGGCAAGAGCCGCTGCTTTTTTGGTCATCACCATGCCGCGAACAAATTCCGGCACATCTGAAATGGTATTATTTGAGATATTGAAGTTTTCGATGGCACGTAGGGTATGAATACCGTAGTACGCATCAGCGGGAACGTGACGTTGGCCTAGTAGATCTTCTTCGACGCGAGTCGCAGCATGTTGGGGAGTTTGATTAAGATCTTGAGTCTTAGTCATACTGGGATCCTTAGAATAATATTCTGACAATAAGTATAATTATTAGCCGTTTCTGTGTTTAAGAATCCATTCGGCAGAGCATCGGGCTGGTAAAATCTCTCCTGACTTTCTGTAGCCCATCATAAACGACTTAGCGCATAAAAATAGTAACTAGATCACCTTTTTGATTATATTTTTCTAATATTTGCATAGGAATCAAAATACGATCACACTGAGGTTTTTGCGGGCAAAGTTTGTTGTTTCGCGGCCAAAGCAATACACTGGCTGCAATGACGTAAGGAGGACTTGTGTTTCCGATTTTATTACTACTGTTTATTGCCGTACCGATCATTGAGATTGGCCTATTTATTCAAGTGGGCGGCATTTTGGGCTTTTGGCCTACCATGACCCTAGTGCTGATCACCGCGTTTGTTGGTGCTTCTTTGGTGCGTAGCCAAGGGTTGCAAACTTTGCTTTCGGTACAAACTCGCCTGCAGCAGGGCGAACTGCCTGCTCAGCAAATTGTTGAGGGCGTTATGCTGGCGGTTGCCGGGGTATTGCTGCTAACACCGGGCTTTATGACCGACATTATGGGGATGACGGTATTGTTGCCTGCTCCACGGGCATGGCTGGCGAAGCAACTGATGAGTAAAGTTAAAGTGCACAATATGGCTGGTGGTGGTTTTCAAGCCCATAGCCATTTCGAGCAAGGCAACCCGTTTGGCCAAGACCCATTCGGCCGTCAAGACCAGCACCATGATGGCAATACTTTTGAAGGCGAATACCAGAAAAAGGATGATGACGACAACGACCGTAATCGGTTGAACTAACAAAAAGCAGGATTAAAGACGCTTCGCTTAAGGATTAAGGCGAAGATAGTGGCTGAGTTACCCACTCCTCAACCCTTCTGTTTCCTTCTTCCTGCTCTTGAGCACTAGCAACAAAAAAGTAGCGACTAGGCTGCTTTTTGTATTCTCAGGGCAACGCCCGTATCTGTACTCTCGTGAGCGCAGCGAATTCTGCTCGACTTACACTGCCCCTTCAAATCCCAATTGACGCCAAGCGTCAAAGGCAATAATCGCGACCGCGTTAGATAAATTTAAACTGCGGCTGTCTGGCATCATTGGAATCCGGATGCGCTGCTCCATGGGCAAGCTTTCGATAAAGTCTGCCGGTAGGCCACGGGTTTCTGGGCCAAACAGCAATACGTCACCTTCTTGGTACTTCGCGTCCACGTGATGGCCTGTGGTTTTGGTGGTACAGGCAAACAGGCGATAGGTTTGATCACGCTGCTCTAGATAGTCGATAAACGCCGCAAAGTCTTTGTGGCGTTTCACGCGAGCCAAGTCATGGTAGTCCAAACCCGCGCGGCGCACCTTTTTCTCTTCCAAATCAAAACCGAGTGGCTCAATAAGGTGCAAGTTGGCTCCGCAGTTGGCGCACAGGCGAATAATGTTTCCGGTGTTTGGGGCGATTTCTGGTTCAAATAGAGCGATATCTAGCATGGGATTGACTGTCAGCGTGAAAAAGTGACCGCCAGTATAGAAGTAAACCCTAAGCCCCTGCAAGGTGAAAGCAGGGGAGAGGGTTTTGCTAGGTGGTGGGCAAAGTGATGGTGACTTGCAGGCCACCAAGTGGGCTGCGTGTCGCAACAATAGTGCCATTATGCTGGCGAATCGCGCTTTCGGTGATCGCGAGCCCGAGCCCCGCTCCCCCCGAGTGGCGGTCTCGCGCGGTGGAAACGCGATAAAACGGCTTGAAAATATCGGCCAGCTCTTGGTCTGGTACGCCTTCTCCGTCGTCATCGACTCGAATTTCAATATGCTGCTTGTTGGTCTCAAAGCTAACCGTAATCTGAGATTGGCTATAGTGGATAGCATTGCGGACGATGTTTTCCAGCGCGCTCATTAATAGGTTAGGGTTGCCGTTAATTTGGCTATCTGGCGGCGCCTGATAGCTTAACGTTTTATCGCACTGCTCGGCCTCAAACTGGGCGTCACCCAGCAGCGCTTCCCATAAGTTTTTGGCGCTGTGAATTTCGCGCACTTGATGGCTATCGACTTGCATGCGAGACAGTTCGAGCAGCTCACTGATCATCGCTTCTAAGCGTTCGGCTTCGGTATCGATCCGGCTGAGTTCGTCGCTCGTGCCTTGCTTGCGTTTTGCTAACGCGTTGGCCATGCGCAGTCGAGTCAGTGGTGAGCGAAGTTCGTGTGAAATATCGGACAGCAAGCGCTGTTGGCCAGAGATCATCTGATTGACGGCCAGTACCATCTGATTAAAGCTGGCGCCCGCTTGGCGAAACTCACTGGTGCCTTTTTCGAGCTCAGGATCGGCAACGAATTCGCCTTTGGATACCCGTTTGGCGGCGCGTTCGAGACGGCGAGCAGGCTGGCTCAGTGCCCATGCTAACCAAAGCAATAGCGGGGTAGAAACCAGCATCACCACCAGCAATAATCGAAAGGGTCTATCAAACATTTGCAATAGAAAGGGGGGCGGCTGATCCCACTTGACCGCGCTATACAGTAATAGGTCGGTGTTAGCGATGGTCACGGGAAAGGGGCCAGCTAACATCATTTTGCCATACAGTTTTTGTTGTGGGGCGCCGGTCAGTTCCATTTCAGAGATAAAGTTTTGCAGGTAGCGTCGCTGACGACCGCGCTCACGGGTGACTAAGTTACCTTCTAAGTCGGTAAGGTAAAACTCAGGTCGGTCGGGGTGGTGGTCGCGCTTTTTAAACTGATTGAGCACGTAGGTTAAGTTGGGGGCTTGGGCAAAACGTTGTTCAATAACTTGAGTGACCGTTTGGATGCGTTGCAGGTGATCTTTGGTGATCGTGTGAGGCTGACGGGGATCAAGGTGAGGCAGCGCCAATACCGCCACTAGCACCAGTAACATGGTAAACCAAAAGATGGCGAAAATGCGCCCGTATAAACTGGAGATGGTGGGCAATCTCATTATCCCGCCTCAACTAATAGATAACCGCGTCCGCGCAAGGTTTTGATCCTAGGTTTATCGTCGCTGCGCAGTGGCAGCTTTTTGCGTAAGTTAGAGACGTGCATATCTATCGCCCGATCAAATGGCGCGAGCCTTTTTCCTAACACATCCAAACTGAGGTTTTCTTTGGTGATGATCTCGCCTGGGTGCTGGACAAAGTGGCTGAGCAGGGCAAACTCGGTGGTTGTTAGTTCCAGTAACTCTTGAGCGCAGTAGGCTTCTTGTTTGCCTGGATAGAGCACGATCTCTTGATAACTGAGGCTGTCTGAGGGTTTATCATCCTCGCTGTTTGAGCGAGTGCGACGCAAAATGGCTCGAATTCGAGCCAGCAACTCTCGATCAGAAAATGGTTTCGGTAGGTAGTCATCGGCCCCGAGCTCAAGGCCGATGACGCGATCAATTTCGTCGCCTTTGGCGGTCAGCATTAATACCGGTGTTTGCCAGTTTTCTCTGAGCTTCTTGAGCATTTCCATCCCGTTGAGCTTAGGCATCATGATATCGAGCAAAATAAGGTCAGTTTGCTCGTTAACCGCGGCTAAGCCCGCCAAACCGTCATTGGCTTCGCTCACTTCAAAGCCTTCAAAACTCAAGATGTCTTTTAATAAACTGGTCAGTTCTACATCATCATCGACTAACAGAATATTTGCCATAGTTGCCTCATGTCTATTGCTCTACTTTTATAATACGCATAAATAGCCCCATTCTTGAACTCTTTACGTATCTTTACGCTTTCTAAACACCACTTTACACAGCAAGTCGTAATCTATGCTTAACCGCTGTGAAGACAGCAGGTCGATATCAAACTCCAGAGGAAAACAATTATGAAACTTGCAAAAAAATTGGTCATCGCTGCTGCCGCTCTCCCTATCGCTTTGGGCTCTGCTAGTGCATTTGCCTACGGTGGCGGAAAAGGTGGCCACCATGGTGGTAAAGGTATGGGCGGACAATGTGGCGGTATGGACAAACGTATTATGCGTCAGTTAGACCTGACTGAAGAGCAGAAAACCCAACTGAAAGAGTTGCGCCAGCAAGGGCGTGAAGCCGGCCAAGCCAATCGCAGCGAGAAGTTTGCCAAAATGCAAGCGCACCAAGAAAAAGTGCAAGCATTAGTGCTGGCTGATAACTTTGACCAGCAAGCGGCGCAAGAGTTAGCCAACGAGATGGTCGCTCAGCGCAGTGAAATGAAAGTGACAATGCTCGAGAGACAGCACCAAGCGATGAGCATTTTAACCGCCGAGCAGAAAACGAAGTTTAAGCAACTGCAAGCCGAGCGTGCTCAAGAGTGCCAAGAGCGTTTTGAAGACCGCCAAGCGCGTAATCAGTAAACGTGACTTACAGTGCATAAAAAAAGCAGCCTCGGCTGCTTTTTTATTGGCGCAGATTTACACTTTAAATTGACTGACGAGATAGTCTAAGTTTTCACATTGTGTCGACAGTGAGCGGTGGGCGCTGTCTGCGCTTGCCACCAGTTCCACCATCTGCTGACCATTTTGGGCGATGTGCTGGATGTTGGCATTGACGTTTTCACTCACGCCACTTTGCTCTTGTGCGGCTTCGGCGATTTGGCTGTTGAGATCGCGAATGGTCGCGATAGAGGCCACAATGGCTTGCAGTGACTCCCCTGCCTGGCGAGCTTTGAGCACGGTATTTTCGCTGTTATCTTGACTAGAGTGCATGGCTATTACGGCTTGGTTGGAGCCCGATTGCAGATTTTCAATCATGGATTGGATCTCACCAGCACTATGCTGAGTTTTGCTCGCGAGTGAGCGCACTTCATCGGCCACCACCGCAAAGCCGCGCCCTTGTTCACCCGCTCTTGCCGCTTCAATGGCGGCATTCAGCGCCAGTAGGTTGGTTTGTTCGGCCACGCCTCGAATGACATCCAGTATTGAGGCGATGTTCGCCACATCGGACTCAAGGGAGGTCACCACGGCTGAGGCATCGTTGAGCTCAGAAGAGAGGGCACTGATGGAGTCGATGGCTTGATTGATGGTGAGCTTGGTCGTTTCGGCATCGTGATTGGCATTGTGGCTCGCTTTCGCAGCCGAATTGGCGTTATCACTGACCGCAACGCTTGTCGCGCTCAGTTCATGCACGGCGGTAGCCACAGCATCGCTTTGCTGCTGCTGATCTTGGGCCATTGCCATGACCTGATGAGTCACTTGATTAAAATTGCTCATCTCGGTTCGCACCTCATGGGAGGCGTGGATCACATCATTGATGGTTTGCTGAATTTTTGCCACAAAGGTATTGAAGGTAGCCGCCAGTTTGGCCATTTCATCCTTGCCTCCTTCTGGTAAGCGGACGGTTAGATTGCCTTCTCCACTGGCAATATCTTGCATGATAAGATTAATACGTTCGATCGGCGCCACGATGGCTTTGGTTTGGAGCAAAGTCACCACCACGCCAATAAGCAGGGCAATAGCACCGCCGATTTCCATCGTGAGCTTGGCGCTGTCAATAGCTGCGAGCTTCTCGCTATCGAGCAGTAACGCATTATCGTCGATTTGATCTTTAATGGCTTTTAAGTTTGCCACCAGCTGAGTAAATACCTGATGCATTGTTTCGGCTTGCCCCTCAAATAACAGGTTAGCCTGAGTTGGCGAGGTGACGATAAGCTCATTTAGCGCGAGCCACTGCTCAAAAAGAGATAGGGCGCTATCTAGCTTGGGTTGGTAAGTGGCCGCGAGAAAGCCGCTGTCAATCGCCGCTTGAGCGCTGCGAATGCGCTTGAGGGTTTTCTTGGTTTCATCTCGGTACAGCTCAACATAGTGGTTTATCTGTTCGGCAGATTCAGGTGAGTTGGCTAAGCCAAAAATCGCTACTTGTGCTTGGTAAAGATCGCGATAAGCATCGTCCATCGCCATTTGGATGGGTTTAATGGTATGGCTCTGGGTTAGGTTAAATTCAGCTTGTTTGTTGAAGGCAACGATCGCCATAGTGAACGTAATGGCAAATACGCCAATGATCAGCACAATTGGTAGCGCGATCTTGTGTTTTAAGCTCAAGTTTTTGAATAACATGTTATACCCAAGTATGTGAGGTCCTGTGCAATGAAAGCTATCTCATATGTGGCGCGCTGCCCATGATGTGACGCATAATCTTGGCCTTTTTTGCCGGTGGTGAACTTCAAAAAGGTTAACTGCCTCGCACGGATGCAAATCCTTGCAACGGCCTACTCTAAGTCCTTGCTTTTTATGGGGCTAATTGGGTTTTGTTCGCAGCTGGTTTTTTTATCTAGAGCTAAGCGCGATTCTTATAAACGGGCAGTTTATTTTGCTGGTGTTTATGCTTTTTTGGCATAACATCTCTGACGGTTCCCCGCTATACTGTGGCCATGTTTGACCGCACAATTTTGTTATGAAATCAGAATATTCTAAATACGTTACGCTCGCGGCTTGGTTAGCCACGGCCATTGCTACCATGTTACTGATCGTCAAAGTCATCGCATGGTGGATCACCGGCTCGGTGAGTTTGTTAGCTTCTTTGATTGACTCCCTATTAGATATCGCGGCTTCTGGAGTAAATTTGCTGGCGGTGCGCTATGCGCTGCAACCCGCAGACAAAGAGCACACCTTTGGTCATGGTAAAGCAGAGTCACTCGCCGCCCTTGCTCAGGCCATGTTTATATCGGGCTCGGCCTGCTTTTTGATTTTGAACGGTATCGATCGTTTCTTTCGTCCACACGAGCTTAACTCTCCCGAGTTGGGCATTTATGTGAGTGCGTTTGCGATTGTGGTGACTGGCGCTTTGGTCGCTTTTCAAAAACACGTGGTAAGAAAAACCGGTAGCCAAGCCATTGCTGCCGATTCATTGCATTATCAATCCGACCTTTATATGAACGTTGCCATTATGGTTGCGCTCGGGCTGAGTTGGTATGGCGTTGGCCAAGCGGATGCAGTCTTTGCCGTCGGGATCGGGGTGTTTATTTTATACAGCGCTTATAAGATGGTGATGGAAGCGATCCAATCGTTGCTAGATAGACGCTTACCGGAAGAAGAGCTTGAGCAAATTAAACAAGCCTGCCTGTCGACAGAAGGGGTACTTGGGGTTCATCAACTGCGTACGCGCATGGCAGGGCCGGTACGATTTATCCAACTGCATCTCGAACTGGAAGATAATATCCCTTTGATCGAGGCGCATCGAATCTCCGACAGTGTCGAAATGAAGTTAATGGCGGCGTTTCCTCATTCGGACATTCTCATTCATCAAGACCCATATTCGGTGGTGGAAAGCTCCGAGAAAGAGCAAAAAGAGCAAGGCTGGTAATGCAACGGCGCAGCAGATGAGGCGCTAATGCTGCAGACAAATAGTAAAGATTTGGCTATCTTTTGTTAAAATGACATAAAGTCTATTTGATCGTGATATGAATCAACAAAGTCTGTTAGCATAGTTGTAATACTCTTTCATAAGTAAAAAAGTTTCAATTTAGCGTTGTGTTCGTTCAGGCTATGCAATTGTAACATGACGTTAATAAAATAAGATTTCGCCAGTGATGGCAGCTAGAATTGATAATTAAATTCCCAGAGATCAGAGGGTGAGCATGATTAAGAAGATCGGCGTTTTAACAAGTGGCGGTGATGCACCGGGTATGAATGCAGCAATACGTGGCGTAGTTCGCACGGCTCTTTCAGAAGACTTAGAAGTATATGGAGTGTACGACGGTTACCTTGGTTTGTACGAAGGCCGTATTGAAAAACTAGACCGTTCTAGCGTTTCAGATGTGATCAACAGAGGTGGTACCTTCCTAGGCTCTGCTCGTTTCCCTGAATTTAAAGAAGTGGAAGTTCGCGAGAAAGCGATCGAAAACCTTAAGAAACACGGCATTGATGCACTAGTGGTTGTTGGTGGTGATGGTTCTTACATGGGGGCGAAGAAGCTAACTGAGATGGGTTACCCATGTATTGGTCTTCCTGGCACTATCGATAACGATATCGCGGGTACCGATTACACCATTGGTTACTTAACGGCGCTTAACACTGTTATTGATGCGATTGATCGTCTGCGTGACACTTCTTCTTCTCACCAGCGTATCTCTATCGTTGAGATCATGGGTCGCCACTGTGGTGATTTAACCCTAACTTCTGCGATTGCTGGTGGCTGTGAATACATCATCACTCCTGAGAATGGCCTGAATAAAGAGCAGTTAATTAACAGCTTGGAAGAGGGCATTAAGAAAGGTAAAAAACACGCTATCATTGCTCTTACTGAGCTTATGATGGATGCTAATGAGCTGGCCAAAGAGATTGAATCGGTGACTGGCCGTGAAACTCGTGCAACGGTACTGGGCCATATCCAGCGTGGTGGTCGTCCAACGGCGTTTGACCGTGTACTGGCTTCTCGTATGGGTAACTACGCGGTTCACCTATTACAAGAAGGTCACGGTGGTCGCTGTGTTGGTATCCAGAAAGAAGAACTGGTTCACCACGACATCATCGACTGCATCGAGAACATGAAGCGTCCAGTACGTGAAGACCTGTACAAGGTTGCTGAAGAGCTGTTCTAAGCCCGCAAGCTAAACACCTTTTAGTTATCAAAAACCGCTGAGAAATCAGCGGTTTTTTTATGGGTAAAGCAGAACATGGTTACATCATTTTGCGTAACCCGTAACCCGTAACCCAAAAAAAAAGACCAGCCTTGCGGCTGGTCTTTATTAAATTTTTCGCGTGTAATTACGCTTTCGCTTCAGCTGCTGCTTTTGCGATAGCGGCAAAGCTTTTCGCGTCTAGCGCTGCGCCGCCAACTAGAGCACCGTCGATGTCTGGTTGTGCGAAGTATGCTGCTGCGTTTTCTGGCTTAACAGAACCGCCGTATTGGATGACAACGTTTTTCGCTACTTCTGCATCTTGCTCTGCGATGTGAGCACGGATAGCGGCGTGGATGCGCTGTGCGTCATCTGCTGTTGCTGCTTTACCAGTACCGATAGCCCAGATTGGTTCGTAAGCGATGATCGCGCCGTTTAGTGCTTCTGCACCTTGAGTTTTGATCACAGCGTCGATTTGACGAGCACATACTGCAACAGTTTCGCCCGCTTCGTTTTGTGCTTCAGACTCACCGATACAAAGAACTGGCGTTAGGCCGTTTTCTTTTAGGAATGCGAATTTCTTAGCAACAAACTCGTCAGACTCAGCGTGGTATTCACGACGCTCAGAGTGACCAATGATAATGTGCGTAGCACCGAAGTCTTTTAGCATCTCAGGAGACATATCACCTGTGAACGCGCCTTTGTTGTTCACGTCAGTGTTTTGAGCACCAAGGATGATTGCGCTACCAGCGTCAGTCAGTGTGCGCTCAGCAAGATCGATGTAAAGTGCTGGTGGAGCTACCGCTACGTCCACACCTTTTACGCCTTCAAGCTCAGCGTTAAGTCCATTTAACAGCTCTGTAACCATTTCTTTGCTGCCGTTCAGTTTCCAGTTACCCATAACTACAGGATGACGCATAAGGATCTCTCCAATTTAAGTCGATTAATGTAAAAAACTTCCGTTATGGCGAAAGAATATAACAGATTAATAAGGCAAATACATGACTCGTGTCATTACTTTCATCGTTCTTCTGAAATGATCCGAGCAGTTGGGAAGTATCTCGTTGCTTATTGGTATTTTTGTCAGAAGTGCGATGAGGAGCGCTCGTGATCCAGATCGCCAAAACGCTGAGTTAGGGTTTCGATTGCGCTCAATTACGGTATGTTAATCAAACTTAGGCATTCTGCCGCTCAGCGTTAAGTTGATCGTTACCTACAAGGAGAGTCGTATGCCCAATCTCGTAATGGAGTACTCTAACTCAGTTGAACAACGAGTGAATGTTCAGGGGTTATTGGAAGATCTACACCAAGCGGCCGCAAAGAGTGGTATGTTTGATTTAGACTCGATCAAATCGCGCGCGTTGCGCTGTCATCATTGGATTGTGGGCGAGCAGGGGGATAGCGTCGACTTCATTCATGTGAACTTTGAATTGTTATCTGGTCGAAGTGAAGAACAAAAGCGGGCGCTTTCGCGTCAATTAATCTCGGTATTGCAACAACAGGCGATGTCGGTGCATAGTTTAACGGTGAATATCCGCGATATGGATAAAGCCTGTTTTCAAAGAGTGCTCAATTGAGCCAAAGTAGTAAGAGTAAGATGTCGATTAAGCAGCTATTATTTTCTTTTCAAGGCCGCGTTGGCCGTAAGGTCTTTTGGATTTGGAATGCGAGTTACTATCTCGCGATCATGGGATTCTCTATGGGGATCCAAGTGTTATTTCCTGCGCAAGCGGGCATTATTAGTGTGGTGTTTCTCGCCTTCTTGATGTTGCCTGATTTAGCGGTGACCGCTAAGCGCTGGCACGACCGTAATAAGTCTAATTGGTACTTGTTACTTAATATTCCCCTTATCTTAGGGCGAATGTTTGTGCCGGTGGGCGGGGGAGAACTTGTCGCTCAACCCACATTGCTGCAAACCCTTGCTTCAGTCGCGGCGCTGGCTTGTGGCGCGTGGATCTTTATTGAGTGTGGTTTACTCAAAGGAGACGACGCGGAAAACCAATACGGTCAGCCGCGTCGCTAAGCATTCGCTGATGCCCTATTGGCGCGCCACAAAAGGCAAAATATCGGCCGTTGGTTGCGGTTCAGGGTCGCCATCTAATGCTTCGCGAAATTTCCCCATTTGCACCGACAACTCATTCATCAAGGTGACATTGGTGTGAGTGGGGTTCTTACACTTAGTTATGACCCTCTCTATGTGGCTTTGTTGAGCCCACAGTCTTGGTTGCATCTCTTGTGAAGCGCAGGTGATCATCTCTTCACACATCTGACGACGAAACTCATCAAAAGCGGCAGGATCATTTTCTGCGAGTGCCACAAGCTCATCGAATGGCGGTAATGTTTGGTCATATTGAGCGCGTTCCATAGCCACCCTCCTACTATTTTACAATTTGCTTACATTTTCAGCATACGTCACTTTTCGGTGAAAGTTTGACCAATGTCAACTCTGTCTCACTATTAAGATACGCAACAGAGTGTGCTGCAAAAGTGCATCCAGTGAGCTTGGAGGGGAATGATTTGACTTGATTAGAGAAGTTTTTACTCGAAGATCAAAAGATTATCTCGATATGGTCGAGGACAGCCGAGGCGTTTTTGGGGCGGGGAGAGCTAGGTGTTGCTGCGCAAAAAGTAGCGCTAATGCTTCATTAAGCAGAGGCGATAACCACTAGCACTCTTGAATGAAGTAGCAGCAGCGCCGCTGGCCATCGATGATGTGTTCACGGCGCTCGACAGTCACCCCATCGCCGAGTAATCGACGAAAGATGTTCAGTTCAGACTGGCATAAGCTTGGGCAGCGGGTGGCGGCTTTACAAATGGGGCAGTGGTTTTCAATAAGGACAAAGCCATCTTCGCTGTGGGAGAGCTCGGCCATGTAGCCGTCGTTGTCACGTAGGGCGGTCAGCGCGGTGAGCTTTTCTAAGGTGGTATGGCACTCAAGCATGGCGGCGTGGTAGTGGGCAAACGTTTTATTTTCACGCTCGGCAGCCACTTTCAATAAACCTTGCTCACCGAACAGGTTTTCTACCGCATCTAATACGTGAACGGCAAGATCGCCATGGCGATCATTAAAAAAACGATGGCCTTGCGCCGTCAAATTCCAATGGCGCGTTGGTCGGCCGACTTTGACTCGAATATCTTCAAAATCAAGGTAGCCTTCGTCTTGCAAACTTTGTAGGTGCTGGCGTGCGCCCATGGTGGTCATGGTAAAGTCTTGCGCCAGTTGCTTTGCCGTTACTTCGCCTTCGCGTTTGATTTTATGTAATATTTTCTCAGCGGTTTTCATACTTACCTTACCTTGGTTGCACTATTATTATGGAGCAATGAATTAATAAAGCAAATAATTGATAAACTTAGCCAAGGCAATAAAAAACGCAGCCGAAGCTGCGTCTTAAACGTTCTACTATTGAGGCTTAAAGAATGAAGTCACGAACTTCTGGGTCTTTGCGCTCAAGGTAGTGGGTTGATTTAATACGACGAATCGTACGGCAGCGGCCACGGATCAACAGGGTTTCTGTGGTAGCAATATTGCCACTGCGGCTAATGCCTTCGAGTAAGTCACCTTTGGTGATGCCGGTAGCAGAGAAGACAACGTTGTCGCTGCGTGCCATGTCGTCCATTTTTAGAACCACACCCGCCTCAACGCCCATTTCTTTACAGCGCGCTAGCTCTAGTTCGCCGTGAGCACGGTTTTCTTCGTTGTCACCTTTGACTTCGTGACGAGGCAATAGTCGGCCTTGCATGTCGCCATCGAGTGCGCGAATCACCGCCGCAGAGACTACGCCTTCTGGCGCGCCACCGATGCAGTACATCACGTCAACTTCGCTGTCTGGCATGCAGGTTAGGATAGAGGCAGCAACGTCACCATCTGGCACTGCGAATACACGCACACCCATAGCTTGCATCTCAGCGATCATTGCGTCGTGGCGCGGTTTTGCTAGCGTCGTAACCACTAGGGTATCGAGCGATTTGCCCAGCGCCGCGGCGATGTTTTCTAAGTTCTCTTTTAGCGGTTTGCTAAGGTCAATGCTGCCTTTCGCGCCAGGGCCAACCACTAATTTTTCCATGTACATATCAGGCGCTTTTAAGAAACTGCCTTTTTCGCCCGCGGCCAGTACCGCCAGAGCGTTTGACTGGCCCATGGCCGTCATGCGAGTCCCTTCAATTGGATCCACTGCGATGTCGACGGCATCGCCGCCAATACCCACATTTTCGCCGATATAAAGCATTGGCGCGTCGTCGATTTCACCTTCACCAATAACGATTTCGCCTTCGATTTCGGTTTTGTTAAGCAAAGAGCGCATCACTTCAACTGCTGCGCCATCCGCTGCGATTTTATCGCCACGTCCTAACCACTTGTAACCTGCTAATGCGGCACCCTCGGTAACACGAGAAAATGCCATTGCCAAATCGCGTTTCATGCTGACTCCAGAACTAATGAAGGGATAAGAATAAATTCGGCGGGATTCTATCATACATTGGAGAAAACGTTTGCTTTTTTACTGGGCAAAGGAATAAGCCTTGAATTTGAAGGGGGTTACGCCCATTTAAATCAATAACAATGTAAAAATTTGCCCTAAATCGCGGTTTTTTTAATCAAATGAACGGTTCAAGCCTATATTGAGCGTGAGTATCGCCTCGTTGCCCAGTAGAATGACAAGTAATTTGTGAAATTCCGTTCACGCACACTGAATCAATTTACAGGTGGCTAAGATGTCATTAGAAGTCCTAGAACAACTAGAAGCAAAAGTACAAACGGCAGTGGATACCATTGCGTTACTTCAGATGGAAGTGGAAGAGCTAAAAGAGCAGAATGCACAACTGGCGTCAGAAGCGACTCACTTAAAAGGTAACCGTGAAGAGCTAGAGCAACAGAATCAACAGATGCGCGAAGAGCACACCGCGTGGCAAGAGCGTATTCGTAGCCTACTAGGCAAGATGGACGACGTAGAATAATAGAGCGTCTAAGCATTAAAAAAAGGAGCGTTAGCTCCTTTTTTTTACCTGTCGATTAAGACCGAGAGTTATTCCTCTTCGGCGAACGCTTCTTCGGCTTCTTCCTCATCGATGTCCATTTCAGCATCGAGCGGCTCTTGTGACAAGATGATGCCGGTGTTGTCGGCGTAGACATAATCTTCGGGTAGGAAGGTCACTCCACCAAAGTTTACCGCTACGTCAATTTCGCCAATCTCTTGAGCGGCGGCGCCAACGGGAATGGAAGCTAAGGCTTGAATGCCAATGTTCATGTCTTCGAGCTCGTCGACTTCACGAACGCAGCCGTAAATAATCATGCCTTCCCATTCGTTGTCCTCGGCTAATGAGGCTAACTCAGCATCGATGAGCGCGCGGCGCAATGAACCACCGCCATCAACGAGTAATACACGTCCTTCGCCTTCTTGCTCCAAAATTGAGCGAATTAAGCCGTTATCTTCAAAGCATTTTACCGTCGTTATTTGTCCGGCAAATGAGGCACTACCGCCAAAATTGCTAAACATAGGCTCGACGACATCAACTTGATCCATGTAGACATCGCACAAGGCAGAGGTGTTGTATTCCATACGCATCATCTTCTGTTACAGAGTTCTGTCTTCGAGTATATAACGCTGGTAAGTCATTGCAATGACAAGCTTCACTTAACTCACCAGAGTTTGACCAGTGATCACGATTGCGAACAGTAAATTGGTGACAAGTGCACACTTTACGATGATCGGCATCATGGGGGCGAGCTCAATCGGTTGGCTCGCCGCCACGACCGCGCGGCCGTGTTTAACCAGCAACAGTGCCGCGAGCAACATTACCGCACTCCAAGCAAAGGCGCTGGTCATCATGCTAAGGTAAATGACGAAGGACAAGACGCCTCCAGCCAGCAGCAGCAAATGATAGAGCTTAGCTTTGTCTTGGCCAAGCCGAACCGCAACGGTTTTTTTGCCGCAGGCGCGGTCGTTGTCGATATCGCGCATGTTATTGATGTTTAATACGGCCACCGCCAATAGCCCGCAACCAATCGCTGGAAGAAATATTTCAGCGCTGATGGTGCCAGTATGGAGGAAAAAGGTGCCCGCCACCCCGAGTAAACCAAAGAAGATGAACACCGAGAGGTCACCAAGGCCCGCATACCCATAAGGGCGATTTCCGACGGTGTAGGCAATTGCGCTAAATATCGCTAACACCCCTAAGCCGAGAAAAGCGGCAATACTGGTCGGGGATTGCAAAGCGTACAACACTAAGGCCAGCCCAGAGATAAGGGTGAGCACAATATTGATGATGATGGCGTGTTTCATCGCGCTGGTGGTGACCACGCCCGATTGGATCGCGCGCGTTGGCCCTAAGCGGTTGTCGTTGTCGGTGCCTTTAACAGCGTCGCCATAATCATTGGCGAGGTTGGACAAGATTTGCAGTAATGTCGCCGTGAGTAGCGCCAACAGCATAACCGGAAGTGAAAAATGACCGCTAAAATAAGCCAAGCTGCTGCCTGTGGCGATCGAGGCAAGGGCGAGGGGGAGGGTTTTCGGCCTTGCGGCGTCAAGCCAGATGGCGAGAGATTGTTTCATGTTTATTCATTCAGTTAACGGCATTAGCGTCAGTATACCAACCCCATTTGAGATTGGTATAAAAAAGCCCACCATCGGTGGGCTACTAGAGCGGGAGCTTACAGGATGAAGCGGCTTAAATCTTCATCATCGACAAACTCGCCTAGGCGGCTGGTTACGTAGTTAGCGTCGATCACTAAACTGGAGCCAGACTGCTCACTGGCGTCAAATGAGGCTTCTTCCATTAAGCGTTCCATCACAGTGTGAAGGCGACGCGCACCAATGTTTTCGGTGGTTTCGTTCACCTGCCAAGCGGCATCGGCGATTTGTTGGATGCCATCTTCGGTAAAGGAGACAGAGACATCTTCTGTTGCCATTAGTGCTTGGTATTGCTCGGTCAGCGATGCTTTCGGCTCGGTTAGGATGCGCTTAAAGTCTTCGCTAGTGAGGGCTTCCAACTCGACTCGGATCGGCAGTCGGCCTTGCAGCTCTGGGATCAGATCCGAAGGTTTCGCCACTTGGAACGCGCCAGAGGCAACAAACAAAATGTGGTCGGTTTTTACCATGCCGTGTTTGGTTGATACGGTGCTGCCTTCGATAAGTGGCAATAGGTCACGCTGTACCCCTTCACGAGACACATCTGGGCCAGAGCTTTCGCCGCGTTTACAGATCTTATCGAACTCATCAATAAATACGATGCCGTTGTTTTCAACGTTGAAGATGGCCTGCTCTTTAAGCTCTTCTTGGTTGACCATTTTGGCGGCTTCTTCTTCCGCCAGCGCTTTGAAGGCCTCTTTTATCTTCATCTTTCGGCTTTTCTTGGTGTCGCCAGCGAGATTTTGGAACATACCTTGTAGCTGGTTGGTCATCTCTTCCATGCCCGGAGGCGCCATGATCTCAACCCCCATTTGCGGGGCAGCCACATCGATGTCGATCTCTTTGTCGTCTAGCTTTCCTTCACGAAGTTTTTTACGGAAAATCTGACGGGTGTTCGATTTGTCTTCACCTTGATCGCTTTGACCCCAACCTTCACGCGGTGGCGGCAGCAGCGCATCAAGAATTCGCTCTTCGGCTTGCTCTTCTGCGCGGAATTTTACTTTTTCGACCGCTTGCTGGTGGGTCATTTTGATGGCAACGTCGGTTAGGTCGCGAATAATGGTTTCGACTTCTTTACCCACGTAACCCACTTCGGTGAATTTGGTCGCTTCTACTTTCATAAAAGGCGCATTGGCCAATCTTGCTAAGCGGCGGGCAATTTCGGTTTTACCCACGCCCGTTGGACCAATCATTAAGATGTTTTTTGGGGTCACTTCAACTCGTAGGCTTTCGTCGAGCTGCATGCGGCGCCAGCGGTTACGTAGTGCAATCGCAACGGCACGCTTGGCTTTATCTTGACCAATGATATGGCGGTTAAGTTCGTGAACTATTTCACGAGGTGTCATTTCAGACATGCTAAATTCCTTCTGTTACTTGGCCGTGATATCGAGTTCTTCCACCGTGTGATGGTGGTTGGTGAATACGCAAATATCACCCGCTATTTTTAGCGATTTTTCAGCGATTTCACGCGCATCAAGCTCAGTGTTTTCTAGTAGGGCGGTAGCGGCCGCTTGGGCAAAGTTGCCACCGGAGCCAATAGCAATTAGGTCGTGCTCTGGCTGAACGACGTCACCGTTTCCGGTAATGATCAAAGAGGCCGTTTCATCGGCAACAGCCAGTAGCGCTTCGAGTTTTCGCAGGGCACGGTCACTGCGCCAATCTTTAGCCAGTTCTACAGCGGCTTTGGTTAAATGACCTTGGTGCATTTGTAGTTTGCTTTCAAAGCGCTCGAACAGAGTAAACGCATCGGCAGTACTGCCAGCAAAACCAGCTAATACTTGGTTGTTATAGAGGCGGCGTACTTTTTTTGCGTTGCCTTTCATTACAGTGTTGCCAAGAGAGACTTGTCCATCACCTGCGATGACAACTTTATTATTTCGGCGTACAGATACAATCGTAGTCACGTTATTAACCTTTAATTCGCTCGCGAGATATTACTTATATAAGGGTTGCCGTGACATTTTCAAGGGGGAGGGGAGGAGGAGGGAAAATATTTGCTAGCTCGATGACTTGTTAAGCCAAGGACGCGCGAGGCGTCCTTGGGGTTGAATGCGTTATGCTAGCGAAAGGCGTTACTGATCTTTCCAAATTGCACAAGGTTCAATTTTTGCGCGTTGCAGCTTGTGTTTATCGCGCTCGGCATCACGCTTGTAGGTGTACGGGCCAAGCACCACGCGATACCAACTGCTGCCGGTTTTTTTACGGATAGTACTGCTGATCCCTTGAAAGGCGATTTCAACTTTGCGCGACTCAGCTTGTTGCTGATTCTTGTACGCCCCGCACTGCATGATGTATGGAACATCAGACACCACCATTTCTTTGGCTTTAACCTGGATCTCTTTGTTGGGCAAGCTCTCAACGTATTCCCATTTTTCCTCTGGCGGAGGGGGAAGCGGTTTGGCCGTTTTTTTCTGCGGTTTTTTAACCACCGCGGGTTTGGGCTGTGGTGGCTCTGGGTCTTGGCTCAATAGGTATAGGCCGTAGCCAAAGCCGCTCAGTAGCAAAAGAGCGACTAAGCCTGCTTTCCACGGTTTTTTTCTCGCAGCTGTTTTGCGGGTCGGTTTCTTTTGTCCTCGACCTCTTCTTACATAGTCTTTGTTGGCCACAATATTAAAGCTTACATTAGGGAAAATCGCTAGACATGGTAATCCAGAATGGCTCTGGAAAACCAGTCTTACGCTTCAATTAGGGAAGCAAAGCGGCATTTTAGGGTTAACTTTTCGGTGCTGCTGCGCTGTCTCGGATAATGAGCTCGGTTTCGAGTAGCCGTGACCCTGCTTGAACATCGTTGCCTTTGAGTAGCTCAAGCAGCATAAGCATGGCTTGGCGACCAATTTCGTAGCGCGGCTGAGAGATGGTGGTTAACGGCGGATCGCAGTATTGCGAGAATTGAATATTATCAAAACCAACAAAGGAGATGTCTTCAGGCACTTTAAAGCCAAGTGATTTGGCTTTTTGTATTGCCCCAATGGCCATGACGTCGTTATGACAAAAAACCGCGGTTGGAGGCTCAGGCAAAGAAAGCAGTTTCGCTATCGCTCGCTCACCAGATTCAAAGGTAAAGTCGCCTTCTTCTTTGTAGGTGGGGTTCATGGTGATCCCAGCTCGGCGCAGGGCTTGTTGGTAACCCTGAGTACGGAATTGGCACAATACGGCATCGGAAGGGCCGGTGATTTGAGCAATATTACGATGGCCCATTTGCGTTAAGTAATTGACCGCATCAAATGAAGACGTCAGGTTGTCGATGTGCACCGTCGGCAACTCAAGCTCTGGGGCAAACTCACACGCCATCACCAATGGGGGTAAGTTTTTTTGCTCGGGCTTGCTGACATCAAAAGGGAGGTGGGTGCCTAACAGCAGCATGCCATCCGCTTGCTTGGTAAAGACCAAGTTTACCAGCGAGCTTTCCCGTTTTTGTTGTTGGCCACTATTGCCAAGTAGCACTAAATAGCCATGTTCAACCGCTGCATCCTCGATACCACGAATGATTTCGGTAAAGTACGAGTCACAGATGTCGGGAACGATGGTAACAATGGTTTTGGATTCGTTACGACGTAGGTTACGCGCGAGTGAGTTGGGCGAGTACCCGGCCTCTAGCACGGCGTTTTCAATTCGTTTTCGAGTGGTCGATGATACCTTTTCCGGGTTCATGAGTGCTCGAGAAACGGTGGCTGTTGATACACCAGCAAGCTGGGCAACATCCTTCATTGTCGCCATAGATAATCCTCTTGGTCGCTCATGGCTACAATTGGCTATGTCTTTTCCCGTTCGGCTTAGGGGACACGACACCAACTGGCATAAATAATAAAATCAAAAAATGGCGTTACCCATTTAGTGAAGGTAAGGCCCTATTAATTCGGTCCATCTTTTTGATTGATGGCTCATTATTGGTATTGTTTGCAAGCACAAGCGTAAGGCGTTTATCCCTCAGCCATGCTGTTGAATATTTTATGTTCAAAATTAAGATTAATTTACGGCCAGATTAACAAAAATTACATTGGTAATGTGACTTTTCTCACACCGATACCAATCCTTTTCATCAATTAACATTTCGAAATCATCTACGGTCGACAAAATTGAGCAAATTAACTGAGATCTTGCGGCTCGATATCTAAAGACCAGCGTACTTTTTTTGCGTTAGGCAGTAATTCAATCACAGGTTTGGCGCTGTATAGCAGTTTTTGCATCAAGCTGCGAGTCGGGGCTTGGAGCAGCAATTGCCAACGCGACTTCCCTGCTCGTTTGGCTAATGGCGCAGGCATTGGGCCGAGTACCATGCATTGGGCGTCAAATAACGGGTGTGCTTCTAACGTTTGGCGCACTTGGCGCAAAAACGCTTCCCCGACCTCGGGCTGGTTGGCTTCTGCGCGAAATAAGGTTAGGTAACTGTATGGTGGCAACTGAGCCATTTTGCGTTCTTCAAGCGCGGCTTTGGCAAAGTGGTCGTAATCTTTATACAGCAAGGCTTGCAGCAAACTGTGCTCGGGGTGGTGGGTTTGCAGCACCACTTCCCCAGGCTTACTCGCCCGCCCTGCGCGTCCTGCGACTTGGGTAAACAGTTGAGCAAGGCGTTCCGATGCGCGAAAGTCGCTGCTGTAGAGCGAGCCGTCGACATCGATTAAGCCCACTAAAGTAACGTCTGGGAAATGGTGGCCTTTTGCCAGCATTTGGGTGCCAATCAAAATCTTATATTCACCATTACGAATGGCCGCTAACGCCGCTTCAAGGCTGCCTTTGCGGCGAGTGCTGTCTCGATCGATACGTAAGGTTTTATAGTCGGGAAACAAGCTACTTAAGTGGCTTTCTAGTTGTTCAGTGCCCACCCCCACCGAGACAATCTGAGTCGAGCCGCACCCTTGGCATTGATGCAAGACGGGGTGCTGTGAGCCACAGTGGTGGCAGCGCATCTCACGACTATGCTGATGAAAGGTATAATAAGCATCACAGCGTTTGCATTCCGCTATCCAGCCGCACTCATGGCACATCATGGCTGGCGAGTAACCTCGGCGGTTTAAAAACAGCATCACTTGGTTGCCCGCGGTTAAATGTTTGCGCATTTCGGCAATCAGTGGTGCGGATAGGCCGCTTTCTAGATAGAGGCCTTTTACATCCAAGACTTTATTGGTCGTTGGCCGAGCAATCCCCGCGCGCTGGGTTAAGCTCAAGTGGTGATATTTACCTGACAATGCGTTGTGCAAGGTTTCGAGCGCGGGCGTCGCAGAGCCCAAAATGATGGGGATATCGTGCTTGTTGGCCCGCATAACGGCCACATCACGAGCGTGGTAACGTAAGCTGTCTTGTTGTTTATAAGAGGCGTCGTGTTCTTCATCGACAATGATGATCCCTAAATCGGCAAAGGGGGTCATTAACGCGGAGCGGGTACCAATGATGATGCCTGCTTGTTTATCACGAGCGTTAAGCCAAGCATTAAGGCGTTCGGTGTCATTAAGCCCAGAGTGAACCACTTCGACCGGCACTTGAAAGCGTTGCTTAAAGCGATTGATGGTCTGCGGTGTGAGGCCAATTTCAGGAACCAGCACCAAAGCCTGTTGACCTCGTTCAAGAACGGGTTTGATCATATTGAGGTAGACTTCGGTCTTGCCCGAGCCAGTTACCCCTTCAAGTAAAAAGCAGCCAAAGTGGTGCTGACTATTTACCGCGGCGATAGCGATGGCTTGTTCTTCATTGAGATTGGGTTTGTCGCAGTTGGCTTCCACTTGGTGGTGCCAGTCCTGTTTTTTAGGCTGACGCTCAAGTCGTTCAATCCAGCCTTTTTCTTGCAGTGTTTTAAGCACACTGCTACTCACTTCTTGCTCGATAAGCGCTTGGTGCGCCAAGGCGCCGTGCTGCAACAGGTGCATCACTTGCGCTTGTTTGACCGCGCGCCCAAAGCCAACCATTAATTGATCGCGGCCAGATGCGGTGAGTTGCCACTCGACCAGAGAGGCCAGTTCTGCCGCTTTGCCTTTACGCAGTAAGGTGGGCATCGCATTGGCGAGTGTATCGCCAAGCGGGTATTGGTAGAACTGGCTACACCAATTTAATAGTTGATAGAGCGACTCAGGCCATAGTGGCTGGTTATCTATCACCTGTTTAATGCGTTTAAGTTGGCTGAGTGAAAAGTCGGAGTCATGCACCAGCGCGGTGACAATACCGACTAAGGTTTGCCGGCCAAAAGGCACCGAAACCCGCCCGCCAATGACGGGGAACTGCCCATCGGCGATCAAGTAATCAAATCGCTTGTCGAGAGGGACGGGGAGGGCAACTTGGGCAATGGTTGGACGCATAAATGGTGGCTGATCACGTAGCAAAATGAGTGCTCTATAGTAATGAAATCGATTTAAAAATACGAGAAATAAGCCAAGCGCGGTCGAACGCGTGGTGTCAGGAGGGGGAATCGTGAATAAATGGCGAAAAAACTATCAAATTGGTTGATCCATCTTACAAGTTTCATTACTATACTGCGCCTTGAGCGATGCATACTTTTGCATCGACTATTTTGAAACTACGTGTGGTGTCCGGCTTAGAATCGGATGGCGACACGGCCTAACTGAGGTTATCCCATGAAAACTGGTATCCATCCAGAATACAAAGCTGTTAAAGCAACTTGTTCTTGCGGCAACACTTTTGAGTTCAACTCAACTCTAGCTAAAGAATCTATCCACCTAGACGTATGTGACAAATGTCACCCGTTCTACACTGGTAAGCAACGTATCGTTGATACTGGCGGCCGTGTTGATCGCTTCAACAAGCGTTTTGGTGCTCTTAGCAGCAAGTAATTACGAATTTCGTAATACGACCAAATTAAGAAAAAGGACGCCTCGGCGTCCTTTTTTCTTTTGCTATTTTCTCCGTTTTACTCGCCTCTCTTGCTCCGAACTTGAACTCGTTCGCATTTATCTACTCCGACCTCTTACTGTTATCACAACTGCTTATCAATCTTATTGACATTACACCTAGGAACTTGGTTCGACATCTATTACTATTGGTGGCTAGTTAACGTTTTTGTAACCTCATCAAGCCATTAGGATCTAGCCAGCATGTCTGAAGACAACAACCAAGCCAGCTTTCGTCAACAAGCCCTCGATTATCATGAGTTTCCAACCGCAGGTAAGATTGCCGTTGCGCTGACCAAGCCTGCTGATACGGTAGAAGACTTAGCCCTCGCGTACAGCCCTGGTGTGGCTGAGCCTGTGCGAGAAATTGCGCACAACCCAGACAACGTTTACAAGTACACCGCTAAGGGCAACATGGTGGCGGTGATCTCAAATGGCACCGCGATTTTGGGCTTAGGTAATTTAGGCCCGCTGGCCTCCAAGCCAGTAATGGAAGGCAAGTCTTTGCTGTTTAAGCGCTTTGCAGGCTTAGACTCAATTGACATTGAAGTGAAGCACCGCACGATTGAAGAGTTTGTCGATACGGTTGCCAACATCGCCGATACCTTTGGTGGTATTAACTTAGAAGACATTAAAGCGCCAGATTGCTTCGAGATTGAGCGTCAATTGATCGAACGTTGTGATGTGCCGGTTTTTCATGATGACCAACACGGTACGGCGATTGTGACTGCGGCGGGCATGCTGAATGCTATCGAACTGCAAGGCAAAGTGCTCGAAGAGTCGACGATTGTTTGTTTAGGCGCTGGCGCAGCAGCGGTGGCGTGTATGGAGCTGTTGATCAAATGTGGCGCGCAGCGTGAAAAGATTTACATGCTGGATCGCAAAGGCGTGATCCACACTCGTCGAGACGATCTTAACGAATACAAAAAGCTATTTGCTAACAACACCGACAAGCGCACGCTTGAAGATGTGATTGAAGGCGCGGACTTATTCTTAGGCGTATCAGGGCCAGACTTGCTACCAGCAGAAGCGTTAACGCTCATGGCGGATAAGCCGGTAGTGTTTGCGTGCTCGAACCCAGATCCTGAAATAAAGCCGGAGC
>Ga0070725_10000198_pt1 | contig 50792 bp, 48 predicted proteins | sample tdDd002_FD_69781 | JGI IMG/M metagenome (GOLD analysis project Ga0070725, IMG submission 69781) | Marine sediment microbial communities from the Atlantic coast under amendment with organic carbon and nitrate - tdDd00.2 | ecosystem: Environmental > Aquatic > Marine > Coastal > Sediment | place... | reverse complement strand
AATCGAGATGCTTACCATCAAGACTTGCTGTTTTTGGGCCACCAACCTGGGATCAAACGCGAGCTGAATGCGTTTGAGAATTTGTCTTTTTACCTTCAACTTCATCAACAACAAAGTGACCGACAGGCCATTTGGGACGCATTGACCCAAGTTGGATTGGCCGGGCGTGAGGAAGTACCCGTAGCACAGCTATCGGCAGGGCAACAAAGGCGCGTTGCGCTAGCACGGTTATGGCTGAGTAACCATCCGTTATGGATATTGGATGAGCCGTTGACGGCAATTGATAAACAGGGCGTAAAAGTACTAGAAGCGCTGTTTTTAAAACATGCTCAATCGGGGGGAATGGTGTTGTTGACCACTCACCAAGACATGTTTTCCGATAATCCACTACTTAGAAAAATTCGACTAGGGGATTAAATGCTGTCTGCCATGTTAACCATAGTGCGTCGTGAACTGCTCATTGCGTTTCGACGTCAAGCCGATATCTTAAATCCGCTGTGGTTTTTTATTATCGTTATCACTCTTTTTCCCTTAAGTATTGGCCCAGAGCCAAATCTACTGGCGCGTATTGCCGCGGGCATCGTGTGGGTGGCAGCGCTGTTATCGGCTCTGCTATCACTAGAGCGTTTGTTTCGTGATGACTATCAAGATGGCGCGTTAGAGCAGATGATGCTGATGCCGGTGCCGCTGCCCGTTGCAGTGATTGCGAAGGTCATCGCCCATTGGTTGTTAACTGGCTTGCCTTTAATCTTAATCAGCCCGCTGTTGGCCATTTTGCTGTCGCTCGATTTTAATACTTGGTTTGCCGTGGTGTTAACGCTAATGATTGGTACGCCCACCTTAAGTTTTATTGGAGCAATTGGTGTTGCTTTGACCGTTGGTCTGCAAAAGGGCGGGGTACTGCTGAGTTTATTAATTTTGCCGCTTTATATCCCAATTTTGATTTTTGCTACCTCGGCAATTGATGCGGCGAGTTTGGGGATGGCGTATAACGGACAGTTAGCGGTACTGGGCGCAATGTTGGCGGGCGCTGCGACACTCACCCCGTTTGCCATCAGCGCTTCACTGCGAGTGAGCGTGAACTGATCATCAGACCGCGGCGGTGAAAGCGGCGGTTAACTTATTATTTATAACAGGACTTCCTCGGCTCACGCCCAAAGGAATGCACTAGAAGTAGAGTGAGACAATACGATGTGGAAATGGCTTCATCCTTTTGCCAAGCCGGAGCGGGCATACCAGTTAAGTGGTAAGTTACTGCCGTGGTTTTCAATTTTAGCTTTAAGCTGTCTACTTATTGGGACTATTTGGGGGATCGCTTTTGCCCCTTCTGACTATCAACAAGGCGACAGTTTTCGGATCATCTACATTCATGTTCCTTCCGCTATATGGTCTATGGGCGCGTACATGTCGATGGCGATTGCGGCGTTTGTCGGTATTGTGTGGCAAGTACGCCTGTCGGATATGTCCGCCGCGGCCATGGCACCGATTGGCGCGGTTTTTACCTTTATCGCGCTAGTGACTGGCGCAATTTGGGGCAAACCAATGTGGGGCACATGGTGGGTATGGGATGCACGTTTAACTTCTGAGCTGATCCTTCTATTTCTATACCTTGGTGTTATTGCTCTCTATCACGCGTTTGATGACCAAAAAACCGCAGCTAAAGCGGCAGGTATTCTTGCTATGGTTGGTGTGATCAACTTGCCTATCATTCACTTTTCAGTTGAGTGGTGGAACACCCTTCACCAAGGTGCGACCATTACTAAATTTGAAAAACCTTCGATTTCTGGCGATATGCTTTGGCCATTGTTGCTCAATATTCTTGGTTTTGGTTTCTTCTTTGCAGCCGTGACGTTAGTTCGGTTTAGAAATGAAATCATTGCCAAAGAAAGCCATCGTCCTTGGGTACAAGCATTGGCCACGTCTGGCTCTAGTAAGAGGTAATCCGCATGCATTTTGATTCTTTCGCAGACCTAATAGCCATGGGCGGTTACGCTGGCTATGTATGGGGAGCTTTTGGCATTACTTTTGGTTCAATGCTGGTTTTATTGTGGCTTAGCGTGAGACGCCATCGCGATTTACTCAGCGATGTTCAAGCAAAAATAGATAGACAAGCGCGCATCGACGCGGCGAAAAATATGGAGAACACCCTATGAACCCAAGACGTAAGAAGAGGCTCGGTCTCGTTCTCGCCCTGATTGTTGGTATCTCAACCGCAGTTGGCTTAATGTTGTATGCGCTAAACCAGAATATGGACTTATTCTATACCCCGACCGAATTGGTTTACGGTAAACCCGACGGCAGCAAGCCACATGTTGGCCAGCGCTTGCGTATTGGTGGCATGGTAGTGGAAGGCTCGGTTTCTCGTGACTCTAAGTCGCTACTGGTGAAGTTCGACTTAGCCGATGTCGGCCCGAAAGTGACCATTGAATACAACGGTATTTTGCCAGACTTGTTCCGTGAGGGGCAGGGCATCGTGGCACAAGGTGTTTTGAAAGACGCGACCACGATAGAAGCCTTTGAAGTTTTGGCTAAGCATGACGAAGAATACATGCCACCAGAAGTGGCCGAAGCGATGGAAAAAGTACACGAGCCTCTTGAATATACCCAAGAGCAAAAACAAGGAAGCTCGCAATGATTGCTGAAATCGGGCATTTTGCTCTGATCATTTCGTTGGGTTTTGCGGTGTTATTGAGTGTTTTACCGCTGTATGGTGCGAGCCAAAATAACCCAACCCTAATGAATTTCGCCCGTCCACTCTCTTGGGGGATGTTTTTACTATTAGGTCTGTCGTTCTGCATTTTATTGTGGGCATTTTATACCAACGACTTCACCTTGACCTATGTGGCGACGAACTCCAATAGCCTTCTACCTTGGTATTACCGTTTAACCGCGGTTTGGGGGGCACACGAAGGTTCATTGCTACTTTGGGTATTGATCCAAGCAGCATGGACGGTGGCGGTGGCTACATTTAGCCGTGGTATGCCTCAAGAATCGGTTGCTCGAGTGTTGGCCGTGATGGGGATGATAACCGTCGGCTTTTTGTTGTTTATCATCATGACATCTAACCCGTTCTTACGAACGCTGCCATTTTTTCCAATTGATGGCCGAGACTTAAACCCATTACTACAAGATCCGGGCCTGATCATTCACCCGCCGATGCTTTACATGGGCTACGTGGGTTTCTCGGTGGCCTTTTCTTTTGCTATCGCTTCATTAATGACCGGGCGCTTAGATACTGCATGGGCACGTTGGTCTCGTCCTTGGACAACCGCGGCATGGTTATTCCTAACCTTAGGTATTTCACTGGGTTCTTGGTGGGCATACTACGAACTTGGCTGGGGTGGCTGGTGGTTCTGGGATCCGGTAGAAAACGCCTCATTTATGCCTTGGCTTGCGGGTACGGCATTAATGCACTCACTGGCAGTAACAGAAAAGCGCGGTACATTTAAAGCGTGGACGGTACTGCTGGCGATTTCTGCTTTCTCGTTAAGCTTATTGGGTACTTTCTTAGTTCGTTCAGGGATCTTGGTATCGGTGCACGCCTTTGCTTCGGACCCTGCTCGTGGCATGTTTATCTTAGGCTTCTTAGTCTTCGTTATTGGCGGCTCGTTACTCTTGTTTGCTCTGAAAAGTGCCTCCGTACGCGTACGAGGTAATTTTGAGCTGTTCTCGCGTGAAAATGCCCTGCTTGCCAACAACATTCTTCTTGTTGCTGCGCTCGTTGTGGTATTGGTTGGTACCTTGCTACCGTTAGTACACAAACAACTTGGTTTAGGTTCGGTCTCTATCGGTGCACCGTTCTTTAATATGCTCTTTACCTGGTTAATGGTGCCGTTTGCCTTCTTGTTGGGTATTGGCCCACTGATCCGCTGGAAACGCGATAACCTTTCAAGCTTGATGAAACCTATGCTGATCTCTGGCGTGGCCTCCTTGGCGCTAGCGGGTGTGGCGGTGATTCTACTGGCAGAGTGGTTTACTGGCCTTGCTTTCCTTGGCTGGGTAATGGCGCTTTGGATCGTGTTTATGCATGGATTTGAGCTTTACCAGCGTGCCACGCATCGTCATAGCTTTGCGGTAGGAGTTAAGAAACTCCAGCGCAGCCACTGGGCGATGATGTTAGCGCACGTTGGCCTAGCGGTTACCGTGATTGGTATCGCGATGGTGCAAAACTATTCGATTGAACGTGATGTTCGTTTAGCGCCGGGTGAGCACTTCCAAATCCAAGGTTACGATTTCTACTTTAAAGGCCTGCGCGATAAAGATGGCCCTAACTACGATGGTTACGTAGCAGACTTCGAAATCACGTTAGACGGTAATTACGTGAATACCTTGCACGCTGAAAAACGTTTTTACAGTACTGCGAAATCGATGATGACCGAAGCGGCCATTGATCGCGGAGTGACTCGAGATCTATACATCGCACTGGGTGAGCGCCTTGATGATGGCGATGCTTGGGCGGTTCGTATTTACTACAAACCGTTTGTGCGTTGGATTTGGTTAGGCAGCCTATTTATGGCTTTTGGTGCGCTTGTTGCGATCAGTGATAAACGCTACCGTTTTAGAAAAAACAAATCAGACTCGACCGCTGCGAAGGAGGCGTAATATGAACCGTAATATTTTGTTTGCACCATTAGCTTTCTTCCTTATTTTGGTGGTGGTGTTTGGTACTCAGCTTGCTCGTAATGCTGATGGTGATGATCCAACTAAGTTGGAGTCAGTGCTGATTGGTAAAACCGTGCCAGAGTTTCGTCTCGAAGACTTAGCCGAGCCTGGCAAACTGTATGATCAGAGCATCTTTGTTGGTGAGCCCTTACTTTTAAACGTATGGGCGACTTGGTGCCCGACGTGTTACGCCGAGCACCAATACTTAAATGAGTTGTCTCAGCGTGGCGTAAAAATCATCGGCTTGAACTATAAAGATGATCGCAACAAAGCGGTGCAGTGGTTAACCGAACTGGGCAACCCTTATCTGATTAGCCTGTTTGATGGTGATGGCATGCTAGGCCTCGATCTGGGTGTGTATGGCGCACCCGAGACTTATCTTATCGATGCCAACGGCGTGATCCGTTACCGCCACGTCGGTGATGTGAACCCAACTAACTGGGAAGAAACACTGCAACCTATGTATCAACAATTCTTGCAGGAGGCCAAATGATCAAATCCATGCGTGCCTTTTTATTGTTACTTTGCGCAGTGACGCTGCCGACCATCGCTGCTATCGATGTTCATGAGTTTGATAGCGTAGAGCAAGAGCAGCAGTTCAAAGAGCTGAGCGCGACCTTGCGTTGCCCAAAATGTCAGAACAACTCGATTGGTGACTCTAATGCTATTTTGGCGCAGGATCTGCGTCAAAAAGTGTATGAGATGCTAAAAGCGGGCAAATCTGAGCAAGAAATTATCGACTACATGATCGCTCGTTACGGCAACTTCGTGACCTATAACCCGCCTGTCACACCTGTCACTTCGGTATTATGGCTTGGGCCATTAGCGGTGATTGTGATTGGTTTTGGCTTTATCTTTATTCGAAGCCGTAAACGCAAAGCGGTTCGCTCTATCAGCGAAACCTGGGACGAAGATAAAGAAGCAAAACTTAAAGCGCTGCTCGAAGAAGAGAACAATCAAGGAGAGAACAAGCAATGATGATGTTTTGGCTAGCGACGCTCGCTTTGATCTTGCTCTCGAGCATTTTTATTATTTGGCCGCTGTTGCGTAAGAAAGAGTTCGATGACGCCGCGCGCCGCGATGAACTTAATAAAGCGTTCTACAAAGATCGCTTATCTGAACTGGAAGAAGAGGCCGAAGAAGGTTTAGTTGAAAACCAGCAAGAATTGATTTCAGACCTTAAGCAAACACTGTTGGATGATATTCCCAATGAACGTGCTACCGCGCAAACGCACGTTTCTCTGCGTGTGGTAGTGGTGGCTTCTGTCGTATTGATGACGGCGCTTTCTTATGGCTTGTACTATAAGTTTGGTGCAGTAAGCAAAGTGGAAAGTTGGCAGCAGGTGAACAACAACTTGCCCGCGCTGACCAAAAAGCTGATGTCCCCAGAAGGCCAAGCGTTAACTGAAGACGAGATGCAAGATCTGACATTGGCACTGCGTACACGCCTTCACTACGAGCCAAGCGACTCGACAGGCTGGTTACTGCTAGGTCGTATTGCGCTGGCAAACCGTGACGCTGCGACGGCGATTGGCGCCATGAAAAAAGCGTACGCGATTGAGCCACAAGACACCGATATCCAACTGGGCTACGCACAATCTCTCATGCTTTCGTCAGACGAGTCTGATCAAAATCGAGCTCGTCGCATACTCGGTAAGTTGATCCAGCAAGATTACGTTGATTTACGCGTTTTCTCGTTGCTCGCTTTCGATGCCTTTGAGCGTAAAGATTACCGCGCAGCCATCAAATACTGGGCAACCATGCAGCAGATGATAGGCCCAGAAGACAGCCGTTACACTATGTTGCAACGCAGTATTGAGAATGCACAGAAAAAAATGGGGCTAGATACGAAAACCGTTGGTAAGACGGTTGCTATCACGATTACACTAGCACCGGAAGTGACGGCACCGAAAGATGCTTCACTGATCGTCTCTATTCATCGCGCGGATGGTGGGCCAATGCCAGTGGCAGCAGCACGTTACCCGCTGGGTAGCTTCCCACGTACCGTGGTGATCGACGACCGTAATAGCATGATGCAAGGTCAGCAACTATCTGATTTATCAGAACTGATGGTGCGTGCTCGTATAGATGTTGATGGCAATGTCGCCACCAAAGAAAATGATTGGTTTGGCGAAAGTAGCGTGGTCAAATTAGGTGAAGCGGTTGCGTTAACCATTGATAAGCGGTATTAATAGCTCAGTAGTGATAAATATACATCAAGATGAACTACACTTGATATAAAAGACAAAAACCAGCTACGGCTGGTTTTTATTTTAGGAAAGGACGCATGACCTTTAAGCAGTATAAAGCCGTTGCAGTAGTGGTACTGACCAGTTTGATGCTAGGTTGCAGCTCAGCACCAGACAAACAAGAGACGGTAGACCACCCCAATGACCCTTTCGAAGGGTTTAACCGCGTTATGTTCGATATAAATTATGATTATATCGACCCTTACCTGGTGCGCCCCATTTCTATCGCCTACGTTGAAACCACCCCAGTCCCCGTGCGTATCGGCGTGAGTAACTTTTTAGCCAACCTTGATGAACCTGCCAGCATGGTCAATAACCTGTTTATGGGCAAAGGGGAGCGCGCCGTTGACCACTTTAATCGCTTTTGGATTAACTCCACCTTAGGTTTGCTGGGCTTAATTGATGTGGCATCGGCCGCCGGTATCGAAAAATACGACGAACGCCAGTTTGGCGATATGCTCGGTTATCACGGAGTAGGGCACGGCCCTTATGTGATGGTGCCAGGTTACGGCCCAATCACCGCCCGTAAAGCCACCAGCTTCGTTGATGGCAAATACGTTCCACTTTCCTACCTAAACTTCTGGGCCGGCCTTGGCAAATGGGCACTCGAAGGGATGGAGAAGCGTTACTTACTCATCCCACAAGAAGGCACGCTTGAAGCCTCACCGGATCCATACGCGCTTACGCGTGAAGTGTACTTGCAGCGCCGTGATTATACGGCGGGGTTAGAAGTGCAGGTGGATGAGGAAGAAGAAGATTATCTGGATGATTATTTGGATGAGGAGTTTTAATAGCGGGCTCTAGGCTGAAGGCTTGAGGCGGAAGGGAAAAGATAGAATTCGCTGCGCTCACTGGAATACAGATTACAGAGCGGTCGCGGGCTCCCTTTTAGAGGCTAGAAGCTAGAGACGATAAACGATAAGAGCAACAGCTGTGCGTTTAGTGTGGTTGTTGCTTTTTTGCTTTTATAGTAGCGAAGCGGTCTTGCTTCTAGGAGCGTAGCGATCTAGTTCTGAGTTACTACAACTCATTTCATCTTAATCACATCTATCCAATCAAAACCTGTCATATCGGAATCGAAGCACGAGATGTCCGAGATCTACTCAAAGCGCGTGGGTGTTTAATTTGGCACGAGTATCAGAAAGCTCCTCCTCGCCTTCACCCTCAAGCGAAGTGTCCTTATCCCAGCTCTACAGACACAAAAAAGGCTGGCTTGTGCCAACCTTTTGTATTCCTGTTATCTCTAAACTGAATTAGAAAGAACGGCTATATTGTAGGCCAACTAGGATTGCGTCGGCGCGTGTTGTGCCAGTGATGCTACTAAATGCTTTGCTCTCTTCAACTTTAACGTCCTGACCCAGCAGGTAAGTGAAGCCGAAGTCGATGTTAGACTTCGTCGTTAGGTGATAAGTGAAACCACCAGAGAACCAGTTACGGTTTGAATCAGGAACAGAGATTGATGTTAGCTCATCTTGTGCGCTGGTATCGTGCATGTAACCAGCGCGTAGTGTCCAATCTTGGTTCATGTAATAGGTACCACCAATCGAGTAGTGCATACCATTTTTCCATTCATAGCTGTTAAGGTCACCAGATTCTTCTGCTTCAAGTTTATCGAAGGCAGACCAGCCGATCCACTGAACGCTGTAGTGTACCGCGAACTTGGTATCGTTGATTTTGTGGTAGCCAGAAAACTCAGCCATGCTTGGTAGTGGCATTAGTAGCGTATCGTCAATTTTACCTTTCCCAGAGGATAGATAATTAACATCGCCTTTAGCTTTGATCGTTGGGCTATAGCGGTAAGAGAGGCCGAAGCGGTTGTTTTCATCAACTTCGTAGACAGTACCTAGGTTGAAGCCTAAAGCCCAACCGCTTGCTTCAGCTTCAAGAGCAGTCACTCCGGACAAATCAACGTAAGCTGGATTTAGAGAGCCAGTAGGGACATGAGTAAGGTGTTTGCTCAATTTACGCTCCATTTTGCCAGAGCCATAAATGATATCTAGACCTGCACCAAAACTTAGCTGTTCGTTTAGGCGGTATGAACCAGCTAAACCAATGTTGACACTCTTAACATCCGTTAGGCCACCATATTCAGAGCCCGCAAAGCTATCATCGAATTCAGTCTTTGTGCCGAAGTTTGAGTACACATTGGCACCCCAAGCAAACTTATCGTTAACTGGAACAATTAGGTGAAGATTAGGTGCAAATGAAGTACTACCTGCATTGCTGTAGTTTGAATCAACTGTTGAATGGAATCCATTGCCAGGGTTGGTTATGTCAGCATAGGTGTATTTAGCATCCTTCACTTCAATCATAGAAGTAATGCTAGTCACACCCAACGACATAGAAGTCTCTTTAAACAGCGCCATGGCTGCAGGGTTACGTGCCATCACAGACGCATTATCTGCAATTACAGCATCACCAGCGAACGCGCGGCCTAGGCCGGTTGCTGATTGAGCGTTAAGTTGGAAACCAGCTGCTAGAGCTTGTTGTGAAGCGAGAGCGATGGTCGCTGCGATGACCGTTTTCTTAAACAGACGCGTGCTATTCATGTGACTACCTTTTTAATATTTTTTATAAACCCGGTTGAGATGCCAATTGATTAGTTTGGCTGAGGGCTGTTGAGCAAATACTCAGTGGCGCTGATATTAAAGGTAGTCTCGTGGATGAGAAATCCGACCAGAGATCAAAATGGTGAGAAAATTCATGAAATGGGCGCTAATTAACAGTAACTGCTGGGAAAATACGTTAAATTAGAGTTTATGCTCTATTTGGTGGGGCGAAATACAAAAATGCTCCCGTACGGGAGCATTTTTATTATTAGCTGATAGGTTTGATAATTGGCGCTAGTTTTTCGGCGATTTTCGCTACATCTTCACCGTCTTCTCCGACCAAAATCATACTGGCACCATTGAGTGGTGTTATTGCCCCGCTCATGCCCTGTTTTTGGAAAGATTTGGCGTTAGCGCTATCAATGCCGGTCACAAATAGGGTAACGCGGCCTTTCTCTCCTTGGAATACCATGTGCATGGCGTTGGCACTGCCAAAACCACAGTGATTTAAATAATAAACGTGGTAAGGAAAGTTCTGGTTAAACGCATAGTCAAACGGCTTAAGCTTCATATTGATTTGGTAAGAAGAGACCTGCTCATCTAACGGATCAATAAAAGGAGACTCATCGAGCACGTGTTGCACTGCGGTATCCGCTAGTGACGCATAAGCGGGGGAGACCACCAGCGGCGTCCAGTTTATTTGACCGACCAATAAGCCTGCAGCAAAAGCGACGGAAGCGGCCAGAGCCATGGTGCGTTTCATTGCTTTGCGAGTAAAGGGCGTTGCTTCAACCTCGGCGCTTTGGTTAAACAAAATGCGATCGGCGAGATCGTCTGGCACCTCGACGTGCATCGCTTGTTCTATTTGGTTATCGAGCTTTAATATGTCGTCGATAAACTTAGCATTGGCTTCGGTTTGCTCGGCACTAAGTGGCGTATCGGCCTCTTTTTGCTTGGGATCCGACATAATGCGACGGCGAATTTCAAGATCATCCATTATGCACCCCCTTTTTTACTTCCGATTCGTCCAACATCTCTTTGAGCTGGTTTCTGGCCCTAAACAGACGAGTCATCACCGTGTTCGTATTGAGATCTAGGATGTCACCTATCTCTTCACCGCTAAAACCTCCAATGACTTGAAGAAACAAGGGTTCGCGATAGTCGACATGTAATTTCATTATTTGATTCTGCAGCCATTCGTGTTGATGTTTAGGATCATCGCTGGTTTTGGCTTCCCCGCTATGATCGTCAATATCGACCAATTCTAACTGCTTTCTTTCAAAACGGCGTGCGTTTTCCCGTCGCAATATCGTGATCAGCCAAGATTTCGCTGCTTTTTCGTCTTGTAAGCTATCCAGAGCTCGCCAAGCGCGTAGGCAGGTTTCTTGAACTAAGTCTTCTGCAATGTGGCCATCTTTGCACAACCAATACGCATAACGGTATAAGTCGCGATGGTAAGCCCGCACGAGGGCTTCGTATCGTTTTTGTTTGTCCATATCAGAGTTGACCTGACTGGGCGGCTTTTTCTTTCTAAAAATATTTATTATTGACACAGGTAACTCCGTTCCCCGGCTGCCTGAAAGATAGGCAATTCCAAGTCTCTGCTCGGCTAAAACAAGCAATAAATTGATCTAGTTCAATTTCTAACAATGCGAAAGCGCTATAGTACACCTTGTCATCTCGTTAGTAGTTTCTACTAACATGTTGAGCAAGATGACACTTCCTTTTGAAGGCTGACTTTACTTTCTCCTAATCAGGAAACTGATTAATTTGAATTTGGCGATACGCTATATATCGATTCCAACCACACAGTTATGTGTGGTTTTTTTTTGTCAGTTATTCACCATTCTAGCATCTTTCTTTCGCTCCCCGTGTCTAATAAAAGCAACAGATTAGCGAAAAAGTCGCGACAAAATAGTGTGCTAAGCTTGCGGTAGTTCACGCTCTGGCGTAAAAAGTGATTTAAACATCTGTTTTAATCTGGTAACATTTTTGTTACATACACAGGTCTGACCTCTCAAGGAGACAAAATGGGCACACAGGATTTAACCACACGCTCTGGTGAACGCATTGCCATCGTGGCTGGCTTGCGCACGCCATTTGCGCGTCAGAGTACTGAATTTGGCGATGTACCTGCAGTAGATTTAGGCAAAATGGTGGTCAGTGAATTGTTGACCCGAGCGGATGTCGACCCTGCCTTGATAGATCAGGTGGTGTTTGGACAAGTGGTTCAAATGCCAGAAGCGCCTAACATTGCCCGTGAAATTGTCCTTGGGACGGGTATGAATGTGAATACCGACGCTTACAGTGTCACCCGCGCTTGTGCTACCAGTTTTCAAGCTGCCGCCAATGTTGCCGAGAGCATCATGTCGGGCACCATTGATATTGGTATTGCTGGTGGTGCAGACTCTTCTTCGGTCTTGCCGATTGGCGTTTCGAAAAAACTCGCTGCCTCTTTGCTTTCACTGAGTAAAGCGAGAAAAGCGGGGCAAAAGCTCTCTATCTTAAGTAAGTTATCGTTTAAAGATCTGTTGCCTGTCCCTCCGGCTGTCGCGGAGTACTCAACGGGAATTTCAATGGGTCAAACCGCCGAGCAGATGGCAAAAACTCACGGTATTACTCGTGAAGAGCAAGACGCGCTGGCGCATCGTTCCCACTCTTTGGCCGCGAAAGCATGGGCCGAAGGCAAGGTGCGCGATGAGGTGATGACCGCTTTTCCATACCCGTATAAAAAATGGATCGATACCGATAACAACATTCGTACCGATTCCACCCCAGAAGGGTACGCCAAACTGCGCCCGGCCTTTGACCGCAAATATGGCAGTGTCACTGCCGCTAACAGTACCCCGTTAACCGATGGTGCGGCAGCGGTGCTGATGATGCGTGAAGGCAAAGCCAAAGAGCTGGGGCTGGACGTGCTTGGCTACATACGCTCTTACGCTTTCTCGGCCATTGACGTGAAAGAAGACATGCTGATGGGGCCATCACACGCGACGCCCATTGCCCTTGATAGAGCGGGCATTACGCTGGACGATTTAACCCTCATAGATATGCACGAAGCGTTTGCCGCCCAAGCGCTCGCCAACGTTAAGATGTTCGCCAGCGATGAGTTTGCTCGCGAGGTATTAGGCCGTGATAAAGCGATCGGTGAGATAGATATGGATAAATTTAACGTCCTTGGTGGCTCGCTGGCCTATGGTCACCCCTTCGCGGCGACTGGCGCGAGAATGATGACCCAAACTCTGCACGAGCTTAAACGCCGTGGTGGTGGCCTAGCTCTGAATACGGCCTGTGCGGCAGGTGGTTTAGGTGCGGCTATGATTCTGGAGGTAGAATAATGACGATTCAAAGTGCATTTCAACTCACCATTGATGAACAAAAACTGGCTTGGCTCGCGATAGATGTGCCGGGCGAGAAAATGAACACCTTACAGGCGCAGTTTGCAGAAGAGATGAAAGCCATCTTGCTCGAGCTACAAGCAAAGCAAAATGAAATCTCTGGCCTCATTATTCACTCGCTCAAGCCTGATAACTTCGTGGCGGGTGCAGATGTACGGATGCTCGACGCGTGTACAACGGAAGAAGAAGCCCAAGGATTAGCGGTTCAAGGTCAACAGATGTTTGCCGAGCTCGAAGCGTTGCCGTTTCCAAGCGTGGCTGCGATCCATGGCCCTTGCTTGGGGGGCGGCTTAGAGCTCGCGTTGGCGTGTGATTATCGCGTGTGCAGCGATGCTGACAAAACCCGATTAGGCTTACCTGAAGTGCAGCTAGGTCTGTTACCAGGGTCGGGTGGTACCCAGCGACTACCACGTTTGATTGGTTTGCTGCCAAGCCTAGATTTGATTCTGACGGGTAAGCAGTTGCGCGCCAAAAAAGCCAGTAAACTCGGTGTTGTTGATGCTTGCGTACCGCACTCTATTTTGCTCGACGTGGCGCAAAAATTTGCCTCTGGTAAAAAAGCGAAACGTACCCTCGCGACCAAAGAGCGTTTGCTTGCGGGGGTGAAGTTTGGCCGTAATTTTGTTTTTGATCAGGCGAGTAAGAAAACCTTGGCAAAAACTCGCGGTAACTACCCAGCGGCCGACGCCATTCTAGACGTCATCGCCTATGGATTAGAGCATGGGATAGAAAAAGGCCTAGAGCATGAAGCTAAACGCTTTGGTCAGCTCTGTATGAGCAGTGAGTCAAAAGCGCTGCGCTCAATTTTCTTTGCCACCACAGAAATGAAAAAAGAACATGGTAGCGATCAAGCGCCACGTTCGGTTTCTCGTGTTGGGGTACTGGGTGGAGGCTTAATGGGCGCGGGTATTAGCCACGTTTCAGTCGCTAAAGCCAAAGTGCCTGTTCGAGTCAAAGATGTCTCGAATGATGGCGTGCTTGGCGCGCTTAATTACAACTATAAGCTCTTCAACAAACAGCAAAAACGCCGTATTTTGACCAAAGCAGAGCTGCAATACAAAATGTCTCAGCTGTCGGGCGGAACCGATTATACGGCTTTCCAGCACACCGATGTGGTGATCGAAGCGGTATTTGAAGACTTAGCCCTTAAGCAAGGTATGGTGAAAGATATTGAGCAATATGGCAATGCAAACACCATTTTTGCTACCAACACCTCGTCGCTACCTATCCATCAAATTGCCGCTGAAGCCGAAAGACCTGAGAACGTCATTGGCTTGCACTACTTTAGCCCAGTAGAAAAAATGCCACTGGTTGAGGTTATTCCCCATGAAGGTACCTCAGATGAAGTGGTGTCGACTGTGGTGGAGCTAGCTCGCAAGCAAGGCAAAACGCCAATCGTGGTCAAAGACAAAGCGGGTTTTTATGTCAATCGTATCTTAGCCCCTTACATGAGTGAGTCGGCGCAAGTGCTGCTTGGCGGCGAACCGATAGAGCAACTTGACGAAGCGCTGCTTAATTTCGGCTTCCCAGTTGGGCCAATTACCCTGCTAGATGAAGTCGGGGTGGATATTGGCGCTAAGATCATGCCTATTTTGGTCGAAGAGCTCGGGCCGCGCTTTAAAGCGCCAGACGTGTTCGACACTTTACTTAACGATGGCCGTAAAGGGCGCAAGAGCGGCAAAGGGTTTTATCAATACAAAGGCAAGAAAAAGCAAGTGGATAAGAGCGTCTATAAGCTTTTGAAACTGCAACCAGAAGCCAAGTTACCAGAAAAAGATATCGCGCTGCGCTGTGTGCTTCCGATGCTTAATGAAGCGGTGCGCTGCCTAGACGAAGGCATCATTAACAGCCCAAGAGACGGTGATATCGGCGCTATTTTCGGTATCGGTTTCCCGCCATTCCTCGGCGGCCCATTCCGCTATATGGATCAGCTTGGCCTAAAAGCGCTGGTGGACATCATGAACCAGTTCGCCGAGAAATACGGCGACCGTTTCGCGCCATGCGACGGCCTGTTAACTAGAGCAGGTGAAGATAAACCTTTCTACCAATAGTGGTTCCACAAACTAATAAAAAGGCTACCTAGAGGTAGCCTTGACTGTTCTTGTCCCCTACTTAGCACTTAGCACTTAGCACTTAGCACTTAGCACTTAGCACTTAGCACTTAGCACTCACCCCAAGCCTACATCTTTCGGTCTCAGTTGGAACTCTTCTACTGAACCAATTTCTTGCCCTACATTCAGCGGCTCATGTTCTTCGTGATCTTTGCCTTGGCTGTGCATGATCAGGCGGTTTGCCATGCGCGGTTTAAGCTCGTTGACCACAAAGCGGATCATTTCAGAACGGGTGAGCCCTTTGAGTTCCGAGAGCACTTGTTCGCGCTGACGAAATTCTTGGTCTTTATTGCCTATCGCCACCCACAGACGCTGCGCGCGGCTGCGTAAATTGTTATCCGGCGTGGCAATTTGGTTCCACAAGCCTTTCTTACTGCTTTGCCATTGGTACTCGTTAAGTTCGAGTAGCACCATGTAGAATGCATTCAAAAATTCATCAATGGCCGACAACAGATCGATAGGCGCCGCCTTTGGTGATTGAACGTACAACACCATGCCAGGATGACGATTGAGCGGTAAGTTACCCGTGCCGACCATATAACCTAACTGCTGCTTGGTGCGGATCTCGTGAAAAAACGTCGCCGACATTAAGTGATTCGCTAACGAATAGAGCGCGATGCTGCGCGGGTCAATGTCCTGCGACTGATAGTAGATCACAATCGCAGAGTCTGCTTGATCGCAAAAAACCTCATGTTGGAAAGTCCCATTTTTGCCCAGCATGATCAGTGGACGGAGTGACTCTTCATAGCGCTGATTTTGAACTTTTAGCGCCCCTTTAATTGTCTCACCTAGCGCTAGGGCTTGCTCGCGCTGCCAATCGCCATAAACAAATAACTCGACATGCAACTCCGCTAAAATACTGTCGACAAAGTTTGGTAGTTCATCGACTTCCACCGACTCTAGCGCTTCAATTAAGGTGGCGTAAGGAGGATTGTTGGGCTGCAAAATGCCCGTTAGGCTATTAAACAATTGCGATACAGGGCGATCTTTTGCGGCGTTTCGCCAGTTTCTTAGCATCTGTTGTTTGATGATTTCAAATCGACTTGAGCTAAATTCACGGGTTGCGAAACGTTTAAGGATCACATCGAGCAACTGAGGCTGCTTTTGAGTAAAGCCACTTAGCGTTAACGTGACGCCACCTTGATGGGCATACATGTTATAGCCCATGCCCGCAATTTCGGCCTGATAGGTCTCTTTGATCAAAGCGTCGAGAAATAGCTCAACACACATGCGGGTTTTTACGATATTACGGGGCGTAGCAACCGCGTGTGGGCTATCAATCGCTAAGTAGACCATCCCTTTAGGCACTCGAAAGTTTTGCTCTTGAAGATGCCACAAGCGAAAGCCTGGGAGTTCTTGTAGCATGGTGGGCGTATTGTCCGTCCCCTCTAGTGGCATTGGGTCTAGATCGTAGCAAATGTAAGGGTTTGCCGCGGGTAAGGTTAGTGCCGAGTTCAGTTCCACCTGCTGCCAACGCGATGTTTGCTCCGGCGTGAATGGTTGCACCGAGTACGGCGCGGCATACCACTTGGCGATTTTGTCACAGTTTAGGCCTTTGGCGACGACAGTGAGCTTAAGGTTATCGACTCGGAAATAACTAAAAATCTCTTCGAGCAACTCATGGTCAAAGTGCGCCATTTTATAGTCGCCGTACACCACGTCTTCTTCAGGGAAATGGTGCAAATTCATAACCAAATGGCTAGCCAGATCTAATGGCCGGATCGCCTCTTGAAAGCGAAATGCAGATTCAAGTACCGCTTGTTTCTCTTGGTAACGCCATTCTTGAAAGCCAGTTTGCTTAAGAAGTTTTAAGTAAGCAAAGGTCGCCTCGACAATTTCATCAACATGCTCTAACCCTTCAGGGGTTAAAGTGCAGCTCACCGTAAATTCACGGTAGTTACTGCCGCTCATACCGCCACCTGCGCCGAGGCTGTTGATCCAACCGAGCTGTTTTAGGTGCAGCATCAGGCTGCCTTCGCCTTCATCTCCCAGCAAGTGAGCAAAATAGGAGAGGGGCTTGGAGTCGTAATAGCTGTCCATGCATGGCAGCGCAAAAGCCATAATGAGCTTGCGGCTGTCTTTTTCTGGCTCAATTTGAATGAAACAGCCATGGGTATCTGGGTTGGTGAGTGGCTCGGTTATCGACTTGCCACGTCGTTGATTGTTTTTAATTGGAGAGAACAGGCTGTTAATCCACGCTTCCATCTCATCGAGTGGATGCGGACCAACAATGGTCAGGGTCATCAGATCGGCGGAATAGTGATTTTGGTAGAAATCGATGATTTCAGCGCGAATAGAGACCCCATTTCGGTCACCAAGGGTTTCAGTATTGCCCACCGAAAATTTTGCAAAAGGGTGTTTCGGGTTAGCGACTTCTTTGTGAACTTGATACAAGCGGCGCATGTCATCTTTGAGTTTGAGCCGATATTCCGACTCAACCGCTTCGCGTTCTTTATCGAGCGCCTCTTTGTTAAACAGTGGGCTAATAAAAAACTGACTAAAGCGTTTTAAGCCCCGCTCAAAGGCGCTGGGGGCAATATCAAAGAAGTAACAAGTGTGTTCTGTGCCGGTCCACGCGTTGTTATTTCCGCCATGTTGGCTAATAAAAGCTTGAAATTCGCCTATCTTCGGGTATTTTTCGGTACCCAAAAACAACATGTGCTCAAGAAAGTGCGCCAAGCCTTCACGATCAGCGGGGTCGTCAAAGTGACCGACGTTGACGGCGAGTGCGGCAGCCGATTTCTGAGCTTGTTCGTCTTGGATCAGTAAAACGCGTAATTCGTTTTGCAAACTGACGTAACGGTATTGATTGTTGTCGTTGGGACTGAGGTGCACAGGGAAGTCTCCGAAAAAGCTATTGATTTAATTATGACTAGGTTATGACCCGCTGCAAACTGAAACCTGCATTTTTTTAATGGATTGTTAAGAGAGTCAGAGTCTTGAGCGGCGATTTGGATATAATTAAGGCAGTGAGCGTTCAGCGCCCCCGTCAGTAGTAGTAACCAAATAACAAGACAAAAAGGCTTGGGTCAATTACGGGAACAGCAAATGAAAGTATTTATTATGCGCCATGGCGAAGCGGAAATGTTCGCCGCCAGCGATGCAGAAAGGCAACTGACTCCGCGAGGGAGCAAGCAATCTCTCCTTGTTGCGAAAGCGTGCGCAGAGCAGGGCCATAGCCAGTTTGATATGGTGTTGGTGAGCCCATACATCCGAGCCAAACAAACTTGGCAAACCATCTCAACAGTGTTTAGCGCCAACAATAACAACATTGAAGAGTGCGAAGACATCACCCCATACGGTGATGCAGAGCAGGTGTTTGACTACGTTTGCGCGTTGGCACAAACCAAGCAGCTCGAATCGGTGCTTTTGGTTTCGCACTTGCCGTTAGTGGGTTACCTGACCTCAGAATTCGTACCGGGCATGCCAGCGCCTATGTTTCCTACATCCGGTCTGGTTTGCGCCGACTTTGACATAGAAAGCGGCAAAGGCGAAATGGCTTGGCATGTGCATCCCTAAGGGATGCAAGTGCTAAGTGCGAAGTGCTAAAAGCGAAGTGGTAAAGGCTAAGTAGAGCGAAGAGCAGGGTGCTAAGGGCGAAGTGATGGTGCTTCGCACTTTATCTTAGGCTCTGACTTCGCTTTTCCCACTTAGAACTTCGCACTTTACTTGTCCGGAATGCTGAGTAGGACGAGTAGCGCGCCGTTGCCGCCGAACTCTAGTGGCGCTTGGTGGTAGGCCATGACGTCTGGGTGCTGGGCGAGCCAGAGTGGCACTTTTTGTTTTAGGATGTGTTTGCCGATGCCGTGCATTACGCAGGCACAGTGAACGTTTTCCTTGATGCAGTGGGCAATCATTGCGCCGAGCTCACGTTTGGCTTCGTTTTGAGTCATGCCATGCATGTCGAGATAAACATCGGGTACATACACACCGCGGCGAAGTCGCTTGACTTCAAACTTGGAGACATCCGAACGCGCATAGCGAGTTGGTCCCTCCTCACTTAGGTGGGGGATAAACTCGTCTGAGAAGAAAAACTCATTGTCAGTCGCTTCTCTTTTGCTGCGTTGGACTTCTTTTTGTTTCGGGTTTCTGTTTGGTTGCTGGATTATGGTATCCTGTGGCAACTTTTTTACGCCCTGTACTGCATCCTTAAATAAGGATAAGTCATCGTCGTGTTCGGTGTCTTTTTTGCTCATGGGGTTCTAAAACAAATATGAATAGCACTATTGTAACGCTATTCGGAGGCAAATTTGGATAAGATTTTTGTAGAAGAAGCGGTTTCTGAGCTACATTCGCTTCAAGATATGATTCGTTGGACTGTAAGTCGCTTTAACGCGGCTGGACTTTTTTATGGCCACGGTACTGATAACGCGTGGGATGAGGCGGTTCAACTAATCTTGCCGACCTTGTATCTTCCAATTGATGTACCCCCACACGTATTGAACTCGCGCTTAACCAATAGCGAGCGTATGCGTATTGTCGAGCGTGTGGTTCGCCGTATTAACGACCGCACCCCGACCGCGTACCTAACCAACAAAGCTTGGTTCTGTGGTCTTGAGTTCTTCGTCGATGAGCGCGTATTGGTGCCACGTTCACCAATCGGTTCTTTGATCGAAGCGCAATTCCAGCCTTGGCTAGTAGAAGAGCCAACCCGCATCATGGATCTGTGTACTGGCAGTGGTTGTATCGCGATTGCGTGTGCTCACGCTTTCCCTGAAGCCGAAGTCGACGCCATTGATATTTCTACCGATGCGCTAGAAGTGGCTGAGCAAAACGTTCAAGACCACGGCATGGAGCAACAAGTTTTCCCTATCCGTTCAGACTTGTTCCGTGATTTGCCAAAAGACAAATACAACCTGATCGTATCCAACCCACCGTACGTCGATGCCGAAGACATGAACAGCCTGCCAGATGAGTTTACTCACGAGCCAGAGCTTGGTCTTGCTGCGGGCACCGATGGCCTGAAATTGGTTCGTCGTATTCTTGCTAACGCACCGAACTACCTAACGGACGATGGCATTTTGATCTGTGAAGTGGGTAACTCAATGGTACATATGATGGAGCAATACCCTCATATTCCATTCACTTGGATTGAGTTTGAAAACGGTGGTCACGGCGTATTTATGCTAACTCGTGCCCAACTGGTAGAGCATGCTGCGGATTTCGCCCTCTACATCGATTAGTTAAAACGCTTTGATGCCAAAACGCCAGCCTAAACCGCTGGCGTTTTTTTTTGGTTTTAGGGGCTTTACAAGCAAACCGTATAACGACACTATGAAAGTACGAAAAACTGAATAAATAACATGAGTGCGAGAGGGGCGACGCAACCTTAAGCGCCATGGACACAGAGGAAGTAATGGCAGGAAACAGCATTGGACAACATTTTCGTGTAACCACCTTTGGCGAAAGCCACGGTATCGCATTGGGCTGTGTAGTAGACGGTTGCCCACCAGGGCTTGAGCTTAGTGAGTCGGATCTACAAACCGATCTCGATCGCCGCCGCCCAGGCACCTCTAAGTACACCACTGCCCGCCGCGAACCAGATGAAGTAAAAATCCTGTCTGGCGTGTTTGAAGGCCAAACCACAGGTACTTCCATTGGCCTGTTGATTGAAAATACCGATCAACGCTCAAAAGATTACTCAGAAATCAAAGACAAATTCCGTCCAGGCCACGCCGATTACACCTACCACCAAAAATATGGCGTACGCGATTATCGTGGTGGCGGCCGCTCATCAGCCCGCGAAACCGCAATGCGGGTTGCCGCCGGTGCTATTGCGAAGAAGTACCTAAAACAAGAGTTCGGCGTAGAAGTACGCGCTTACTTATCGCAAATGGGCGACGTAAGCATTGATAAAGTCGATTGGGATGAAATTGAAAACAACGCGTTCTTCTGCCCTGATGCGGATAAAGTCGATGCGTTTGACCAACTTATCCGTGACTTGAAAAAACAAGGCGACTCCATTGGCGCTAAGCTGTCGGTAGTGGCCACCAATGTTCCGGTTGGCCTTGGCGAGCCGATTTTCGACCGCCTAGATGCCGATATTGCTCACGCCTTGATGAGTATTAACGCGGTGAAAGGCGTTGAGATTGGCGATGGCTTTGATGTCGTTAACCAAAAAGGCAGCCAACACCGCGACCCACTGACACCAGAAGGTTTTAGCAGTAATCACGCGGGCGGTATCTTAGGTGGCATCTCCACCGGCCAAGACATCGTGGCCAACATTGCTCTGAAACCGACGTCAAGCATCACAGTGCCGGGTGACACCATCACCAAATCTGGTGAGCCAACCCAACTTATCACTAAAGGTCGCCACGACCCTTGCGTGGGCATTCGCGCGGTGCCGATAGCTGAAGCCATGTTAGCCATCGTGTTACTCGACCACCTATTGCGCCACCGCGGCCAAAACTTTGGTGTGAGTACCGAAACGCCGAAGATTTAGGTTTTCACTTCTGCACTAAAACAAAAATCCCCAAGCGCTGAGCGGTTGGGGATTTCTATTTAAGATGGTTTAACAATATAGGTTGCTTAAACTACACATTACCTTTTTGGTTTCATCCTCAAGAGAGCGTGAGCTGATGTTGTGTTTCTTGACTTTTCGCAAGAAGAGTTCAGCAGAATATTCACCATTTTCTAAAGCTAATGACAACCAGTGATAAGCTAAGTATGAATTGTGTGGGAAACCACATTCGCCATCGTTGAAACACATCCCTAAGTAAAGTTGACTGCTAGACAGCTCTTTTTTCGCAGCTTCATTGAGCAGAACTAGCCCTTTTAGTTTTATATCGTTGGCTTTGCTTTCACTATAGAGCAACCCCAGTAGCTCTGTTGGCACTAAAAATCCTGAATCAGATGATAAATGAAGTAGAGCCATTGCCTGCTTAGTTTGCCCCTCTTTTAGTAAAACTTCAGCATATCGGTATTGAGCTATAGCATTGCCTTCGTTAACTAGGGTTTCTAAATCTTGGAGGTGTTTTTCCCTTGTTTCACCACTTGTGGAATTTACCTTTTCCATAATGGTAACTATTCGCTGTTCGTCTGTTGGTTCTATGTAGTAGCCAAATGCAAGTAGCAACGGGATAAGAAAAATGATAATAAATCGAAATCTCATATTAACACCAATCACACTTAACAAAGAGCGTAGCAGTTTGATATAGCTTCGGAAAATCAAGGTCATTTATATTAATGCTTTCAATCTTATCTGTTGGATTATTCAACTTGGTTTTACAAATGCCGACTATCTTCGAGTTGAGGTATTTATTGGTGTCAAATCCATTTTCAGGGGATAAGGTTTCGATTAAGTGAACTCCACTAAATATTGGTGCTCTTCCATACGAACGTTCTGTTTTTAGATAAATTATAGTCACTGAGAACACCGCACCAGTGCTACCTTTGTATTTGGTTTTTGTGCTTGAAGCTAATTCTGTTAAGTAAGATTTTATGATTTTATGATTTTATGATTTTATATAAAATTTTTGCGCGCCCAGTTTGTAGTACAATACCTACAGCCAAAGCACCTGCCGCTGAGGTGGTCTTTGCTTTAGTTGTACCAGTACCTGGTATTATTGGGGCTAATGAGCGCACTTTCGGGGAAGGAGTAACGTTTTTACCTTGCCAAGCAAGTCTATTGTTTTTTTTGTCAGCAATATGAGAAGCACTTAAATCAAGCTTCTTAAGCATAGCATGCTTTCTTTTCATTCCATTATTATTGTTAGGCAACACTGATAATGGCCCTGATAAGGAATGCTTCTTGATCTCATTCATTTTTTGAAAGCCTATTTGCTGATAATCCCTGATTTCAACGCAAGCAGAATAAAGCTTATCTGACGGATATAGGTATTCAATATAATTTGAACTAAAAGGGTGGAGAGAGTGCTGAGTTATAATGTTAAACTTCATAGCGTCTGGATATGGATGATATTTGTTTAAATACTAATTCTTTTGTTATGTTGTTTCATTGTAATACTCACCGTATTTGTTATTTATTGGTGGAGATGCGAGTCTTTTCAAACTTAGATGTAACAAGGAATAATATCAGTTATATAGTTCCTTAGAGATGTAAGATACAAAAAACCAACCGCTAGGCGTTTGTTTTTTTGTATCTAAGCCTATTGCAGGGTCAGCAGTCGTTCCAATACTTTCAGGTTTTGCTGGTGGTGGCGGTTATTTGGTTCGCGCTTTTGTACTTCAACCAATAACGTGTGGGCACGTTGGTAGGCTTCTTGTTCAATTAAGTGTTGGGCCAGCGCAACTTTGGCGGTGATGGCGACATCAGGAAGATAACTGGCTTTGAGTAGCAGGCTCTCTTTGCGTTTTGGTTCAAGCTTTGCTAATTCGATCAGCGCGGGGCCGTTTTGACTATTGTACTTTAACGCACGCTCTAGGTTGGTTTTTGCTTGGTTTGGCTTTTGCTCCGCTCGGGCGATTTGGCCAAGCAGATAAAAAAGATCACTGTTGAGTTGGGCAGTTAAGCCTTTTTGCTTAATCAACTGGTTCGCGATGGGTTTTACCAGTGCGTATTGATCGCGATCGATGAGAAACTGAGCCGTTTCAACCAGCGCCTTGGGCTCTATTTGATCGGGTTTTGCCGCCAAACGATGCAGGTAAGGCACCGCAAGGCGGTACTGTTGCTGCTGAAGATAAAGCTTAGCTAAACGAAACTCCCGCTGAGCAGAGGGCGCGAGGCGATTTGCTACCTCCAGAGCGGTGATAGCCTTTAACCATTGGCCTTGTGCAATCGCGATGTTGGCTTGCATTTGCCATAGGTCGACATCGGCGGGCGCTTGCAGTTGCAACTGCGCGAGCACCGCGGCAGCCAAACTCAAATCGTTGGCGCCAAACGCAGCTTGAAGCAGGCCATACAAAGCATTGCGGTTGTCGGATTGATGGATCAAGGCTTGCTGATAGGCCATTTGCGCTGCGAGAAAGTTTTTCTGTTGTAAATAGCCGTAGCCAAGCAGGCGGTAGTGCGCTGCTAGGTTAGTTTGTGGGTTGGCCCTAAGTAAGTGTTGCCGGGCCCTATCGTACTTTCCGCTGCGACTTAATACCGCGCCAAGTGCCTGATGGGCTCTTTGAAAGTCGGGCATAATTTCTAGTGCTGAGAGCAAAGAACGCTCGGCTTGCGGCCATTGACCCTGTTGCTGTTGAATCTGTGCCAAGCCATACCACAGTGCTGGGCTGGGTGAGCGGGACAGAGCCAGTGATAGCTCTTTCTTCGCTTGCTTTAGTTTCTCTTTTTCGATGAGCTTGGCGGCTTTTTCTAATGTTTGGTAAGTCGCTCTGTCTACTTTGGGTTCATATTGGGTTACTGGATCTGCCTGAAAGGCAAAACGGATATCTCGTGACAAGGAGAGATCCATTGCCAGTGTCGGGATGCTAAATAGCCATAGCAACAGAGCTAGGCATTGATATTGACGGGCCATAAAAATTCCGCTTTAACTTTTTTACCGTGGCGAATCGGCGCACTAAATCGCGCCTGACGAATAAGGTCGGTAACGAGTGGACGAAGTTCGGAATAGGGCAGGCGATCGATCGCGACCAACTCAACCTTGCCAGATTCGTGAATGATAATATGTAACACTAGCTGCGCTGTGGTTAACCCTTGTCGACGTAAACTGCTAGGTAGCTTAAGATGCAGCCGAGAGAGCAACTGAGGCAGTTGGTCTAGCTCATCGAGTGCAAAAGTGGTGAGGGTTTTGGCTAACCCCTCGGTTGACACAGTTGGCGCTAACTCAAAGGTTTGGCTGAGTTCCTGCTCGGGAAGCGCCAGTTTGGGGAGCTTTACCGCCAGTGGTGACACTTTCAGTTGCACGCTTTGCGGGCTAGAGATGAGTTTAAGGTTGACCGCTTCCACGGCTTTACTCTGCTGGCGTAAAACCACAGGCGGAGGGGGTGGCGGCAGGGTAACCGTGTTGATTTTTCGCACTTCAATGTTGGGCGATTGCGCATCTAGATTGCCACTATAAGCTATGGTCCAAAGTACGATAGCCATAACAATGGCAGCGATGATGCCAGCAGATAGATTGTGCTTCATTGCTTATCCTCCGTGGCGACGTTCACGCTGCTTGCCCCTGCTAGTTTGCAGCTGTCGACTAGGTCGATAAGCATTGCAGTACTGGCCAATCGCGATGCTTGGATGATCACATGGCGCTCGTTTATGGTTTGTTGCGCGAGCAGCGGCGCGACGCCAGCTAAATCGATGCGGCTGCCCCCGTGCCAGACTTCACCATTGGCTGTTAGTGCCAGCAGTATGCTTTTGTTGGGGAGTTCAGTTTGGCTTATTGCGCCGGGGCGTTCTATTTCAACCCCCGTATCACGCACAAATACCGCACTTACCACAAAGAAGATCAACAAAATAAACACCACATCGAGCAGCGGTGAGATATCGATACTCGGTTGGGTGGTTTCGTCGGCAAACAGTCGGCGTGGTTTCATCTCTCCTCCTTAGTTTGCTGAGCAAGCAGCAATATGACCCAAGCTGGAATCGCTATGATTAGGCCAATTTTGGTGGTCAATAGCGCTTGGCTGATCCCGTTGCCAAAGTTCTGAATCTCGCCGAGTGCAAATTGATCGACGAGGCCGTTGACCGTACCCAGTAAGCCTAGTAATGGCGCGCACCCAACCCAGTTGAGCAGTTGGCTGCGGATAGCTTGCCATTGCTCATGAGCAAGCTGATGGCGCTGGAGCAATAGTTGAGCTACTTGGAAATAGAGCACCGCGCCAAAGCCAAGCGTCAGCCAGCCGATTAGCCCACTTTGATTAAGGGTGATAAACATGTCGCGCCTCCTGTTGGCTTATGAGCCACTGCGCATCATTTTCTAACTGACTCAGGTAGACACGATGCCTGCGGTTGAGATAAGCGTGCATCAGCAGCGAGGGAATAGCGACAATCAGTCCTACTTCGGTGGTGATCAAGGCTTCTGAGATCCCGCCAGAGAGTAAGCTTTGGTCTTTGTTGCCAAACAGATTCATCATTTCAAAGGTTTGGATCATACCGCTCACCGTACCCAGTAACCCCAGTAACGGCGCGACGGCCGCAGTGGCTGACAAGACCGACATTCCCTGCTCCAGCTTTGCCTTCCAGCTATGCAGTTGTTGATAAAGATGATCTTCATTGAGTGGTTGGTACTGCTGCGCTAGCGCCAGTAACTGCTGCTGCCAATGCTTGCCATCTTGGGGCCTAGCATGCATCGAAGTGATAGGTTGCAATTTAGCTAAACGCAGGTACTGAGTCAGTTTAAACAGCGCAATGCTCGCGGCGGCCACACCAAAGAATAAAATTGGGTAGATCCAAACCCCACCTCGGCTTAAGCGTTGCCACAAAGACAGCTGCTTGGCTTCTAAACGGGTGGCGCGGCCAAGGGTGATGTCTGCGCGGATCAGCGGCCAACTCTCTGAGTGGTTATGTGGCGCAGGTATTGCGATTGTCAGCTCAGTGGGTTGAGTATGGGGATCGGCGATAAACCAGTTTTTCTCATTGTCTTTAAACCAAACCATAGGGCCAAGGGTGAGACTTTGCCCTGCGATAAACTGACCGCTGGGTTTAATGGCGCGGCTGGCGTGCCATTTGGGGTTAAGCCTCGTGGTAAGTCGTTCAAGCTGAGTTAACGTCGCTTGGTTTGGCTCAAGTTGGTGGCCATTGAGCTCACTAAGTACGTTATGAATATAGTGGTTTTGTTCTTGCCACTGCTCTAAGCGAGCTTGCAGCTGGTCAAGGCCTAGGTATTGCTCATCTTGGTTGCGCAGTTGTCCCGTCATCTTCTTACGCAGTTGATTGAGTTTTAACTCCCAAAGTTCTGCTTGTTTAAGCAGTGGTGCTCGCTTGGCTGAAATAGCCGCTAAGCTCGCCTTGTAGTCGCGTTGCGCTTGATTAAGCTCGCGTTGTAGGTTGCGTTCAATGTTTGCCACTGATCCCGCCGCGTGAAAAGAGAGCAGAGCAAAGCAAAAGAAAAGGTAACGCATCATGGGGTTATTTCTCTAATTGGTAGGTCCAGTAATTGTGGTTTTTGCTGTTGTAAATAGAGTGCAAAAACGGCGTTAATTTGCTGGCTAAGCTCTGGCGTCGCTCGCCATTGCCACCCGTTTTTAGTGGGGAGGCCAACGCCAGTTTCAGAGCCATCAGGGAGGCGGTAAAAGCCTTGTGCCATCCCAAGGTAGAGCTGTTCGCTTTGCCATCCGCGCTCAGGTAGTTCACCAAGATGAAAGTGAACCTTACTATCAAAGCGTTTGATTTCTTTTAATAACGTTGCCAATGCTGAAACTTGCTGAGAGACACTCAATGTCGAGTTGTTCAACTCAAGGTAAGGGCGAGCCAGTTGCTGCGCGAGTGGTGGAGGAAAGCTCGCCCATAGGGGGGCGAGCTGCTGTTTTGCCGTACTGAGCAATGCTAGATATTGGGCACTCTGCTGCTCTTGTTGCTGCTGCTGTTGCAGTAATTGTTCACGCTTGCTGCTCACTTCATCGCGTTCAGCTTGCCGTTTTTGCATGGCAAGTTGCAGCAACTGATGCTCTTTTTGATAGAGCAAAATCGTGCGTTCAAGGTTGTGTTGTTCTATTTGCCACTGCTGTTCGCTGTCACTGATGGCGCGCTCGGTTTTCAGTCGCTCGGCCAAAAGCGTTTCAAGAGACTGAGCCTGCACAGTGAACGAAAGCAGTAATAAAGTGAAAAATCGCATATCAATTCCTAAGGCTGCGGTGCGGCGTAGGCGTTAAGGTTTAGGTGGTCGTCAAACAGCGGCCTTAAATGTTGTTGATGCGAGATCATCAATAAGCGGCTAGTTGGCAGTGCTTGTTTGAGTGCCGTGATAAGCTTGGTGGCGCTGTCATTGTCGAGGTTGCTGGTGGCTTCATCGAGAACCAGCACCTTTGGCTTATGCAGCAGTGCCCGAGCGATTGCAAATCGTTGCTGCTCTCCGGCCGAGAGTTTACGTGCCCACTCTTGAACATGGTCGAGCTGTGTGCTCAGGTGAGTTAAGCCAACCTGTAACAGTGCCTGCTGCATCTCTTCATCTTGCCAACGGCAAGTTTGTGGGTAGCTTAGGCAATGGCGCAGTGAGCCTGCTGGCAAATACGGCCTTTGTGGCAGCAGTTGGTAACTCGCTTCAGGGATGGATAACGAACCCTGATAGTAAGGCCAAATACCGGCTAATGTGCGCAGTAGGGTGGTTTTACCTAGACCACTGGCTCCGCTCAGTAACAGGCTCGACTCCAGCGACCAAGTGAGATCGGAAAGCAGTGGTCGCCCTTGTGGCGTGCTTAGGGAGAGCGACTGACAGCCAAGGGTTTGGGATGATTTTTCCTCGGGTGTTGGGTTAAGCGCTTGCATTGCCGCGTCAAACTGATTGATACGCTCGACTGTGGCACTCCAGCGAGCCAGATCGTCGTAGCGATGAATGAACCAACTGAGCGAGGCGTAGACTTTCATAAAGGCCATTCGCACTTGGAATACACCGCCTATGGTGATGGTTTGGGCAATCAGGGCCGGGATCGCCGCAAAGTAAGGCAGCATTTTGGCAATTTGATGATAGCCCTCAACCACAAAGTTGAGTTTCTTTTCGCGGTTCATCAAGGCGCGCCAATTACTGGCAATGGAACTAAAGTTTTGTTTCAGCGCTTCACTTTCAAATGTTTCACCTGACAGTAGGGCGATTTGCTCGGCATGCTCACGCTTGCGCACCAAGTTGGCGCGAAAGTCGGCTTCTCGCTGCTGCTGACCATAATAGAGCTGGTGCAGCTTTCGACCAATGGCGTGGGTGACCCCAGAGCCAAGGATGGCGTAGATAATGGCGAGCCAAAGTAGGTAGCCAGACAACTGCATGTCACCGAAAGGCAGCACAAAGTCACCAGACAGTTGCCAAAGCACCACGCTAAAGGCGGCCAGTGTCGCGACGCTTTGGATCAAGCCGAGTAATAGGGTTATGGTATCGGTAGTCAGTAAGCGAGCATCTTCAGCGATACGTTGGTCTGGGTTATCGGGCTCATCATTGAGCGTCAGTCGATAGTAGGTTTTGCCCTGCATCCAACTAGAGAGTAAACGTTCAGTTAGCCAAGTACGCCAGCGCAGCTCGACCCATTTTTTTAGCCAAGTTGAGTACACCTTTAACGCCACGATGATGGCGACCAGGCCGATGAATTCAAACAGCAGATCATAGATGGTGTTTACATCAATGGCCGCCAGCGCATCAATAAATAGCTTGTTCCAAGTGTTGAGCCTGACCAAGATCTCCACCACTGCCAGTTTGGCGGTGATGCACAGCCCAAGCATGAGCCAGCTTGGCCAACTGGCTCGATTGAGCCAGAAGGGCGCGGCAATTTTGCTAAATTGGCGCAAATAGTTCATTAACTGACACTCCCTGTCGCGGGTTGGGGCATCAAGCGTGCGTCTATCCAGTTAGGTGATGAAAGGGCTTGCTGGATAAGCTGATTTACTTCGCTCAGCTCGACCTTGTTTAGCCAGCCGTGGTAATCGGCAACGGTTGAAATAGGCTCTTGGTATAACGCCGCTTCTTTAAGCCAGCTAATGCGCTGGCGGTCATTAATGGTTTCTTCGGTGATGCCAGTTTTCATTTGCTCTAGGGCTTGGTCGAGATCACTTTGGCTGATCCCCTGTTGTTTAATTTTCTCTAGGGTGTGGTGGCTGAGTTTGAGTAACTCATCGGCACGCTCAGGGGCATGGGTATAACTCAGCAATCCAAAGCCTTGGCTGCGCTCTCTGTCGAGGCGAATGCCAAAACGCACGCTGTATACACCGCCCGCTGCTTCTCGCAGTGATTCGCGCAGACGTGTTGAAATCACGCGGCTGGCAATGCCGGCATTGATATCATCGAGATAGCGGTACGGCGTCGCGTAGTTAAACAGCAAACTGGTGACTGCCAGTGGCTCTTGTCCTGCTTGGACGCGAACTTGATGGGTACCCGTGGCCAGAGGTGGCAAAGGCTTTTCATCAAACGCCTTACTTGACGGCAGGTTGCCAACATAACGGCTCGCCAGCTCAATCACTTGCTCAGGCTTCGCGTTACCGACGACCACCAGTTGGTGCTCGTTGGCACTGCCAAACAGTTGCTGCCACGCAGAGAGAATATCGCTGGACTGGATGCTGCTAAGTTCTTGCTCCGTCATGGTGATGCGCGTTGGGTTATGAGCAAAGCGTAATTTGTCGATAGCCAAGTTAAACTGCCCATCTGCGCTAAGATGGCGGTTACGTATGCCACGTTCAAGCAGCGCTTTGGTGGTTTGCCACTGCTCGGGATTATCATCGGTAGCGGTAATTTGTAAGTAGAGATTTTGCAGCCAGTTTTCCAAATCTTGCGCATTGGTATTGCCCAACATTCCGTGGCGATCTTGACGAACGAAAATCATCATGCGGTTAGAGGTGCCAGCATTAACCATAGCTAATTGGTTTTGACTCAGGCCAGCGTAACCAAACTTGCTCAGGTGACGGGCTTGGTGTGCGGCGCGGCGTTGCTCTTTAGCCAAGTGTTCGCTGCCTCCCCAGCCTTGGTAGCGGATCAAAAGCTGATTCGGTGTTTCATCACTAGGTTCAAACCAAACTTGGCTGCCATTTTCCAGTTGCCAAATGTGCACGCCTTGTTCAATGCGGTGGCTGACCACTTTGACGGGCTTAGGCTGAGCCTGCATCAGCTTTTTAACTGGCACCACCGGAGCAAGTTTGTCTGCTGGGTTGTTCATGGCATATTGCCACTGAGCGTTTAGCTCGCGGGCGTTAGGCAGTTTGGCGCTGTTTTCTGGTTTAATTTGCGCGATAACAATGGGGGCTTGGGTATCTAACATCTGTTTGAGATGGGCATTGATCTCGTCAAGTTGGATAGTCGCGGCCAGTTTACTGACTTGCGCTGCGTAAACCGCAGGGTCAGTGATCGGTTTTTGGCTACGCAGGTGATTAAACACCGACATCAATACACGGCGGTTAGTGGTACCCGTTAAGCTGTCGGCCATTTGCTGCTGACGCGCCAACAATGATGCCCGTTCGCTGTTAAGATCGGACTGACTAAAGCCATGGGTCGCAAAGCGGCTTAGTTGAGAGAACGCTTCTTGGCTGGCGGCATGATAGTCATGGCCGTTAAGCAGTGCCATGACGCGATTGTTGCGATAGCCAGTCGCAACAGGGCGAGACATGGCGATCAGCTTGCTAATATGCTCGCTTTCACTTTGATAAAACTCACGTAGACGCTTGTTCAGCACTGCCATGGTCAGTTGATTCACCAACTGTTGGCGAAGAGCTTGTTCGTCTGTGGCGATCGGCTCCTCGGCGCGGAAGTTAAACGACAGCACTTCGGTTGAAATTTCAGCATCTTCGATGCGGTGTAAGCTCAGATCTGAGTTTAACGGCACGGAAAGCTCTGGGCGTGGAGGAAGCGTTTTTGACTCGAGTGAGGCAAAGTGACGCTCAAGCGCGCTGGTCACTTGGGCTAGACTCGCCGAGCCAACCACGATCATGGTCATATTGTTTGGGTGATACCAATCTTGCCAAAAAGCTTGAATGCGTTTGGCATCCACATGACGAACGAGATCCATGTCGCCAATTGGATCGCGATCACCAAAGCGGCTTCGAGCCAGCAGGACTTTGCGGTTCGCTTCGCCAAGACGAGCCATCATATTGCGCCCTCTACGCCACTCTTCTTCAACCACAGGTCTCTCCATTTCAAGCTCCTTCGGGTCAAAGACCAAAGCAGAAGCTTGTTGAGCCAACATGTGGAAGCCTTCATCTAGCATTTCATCGCTGCTGTTTGGCAGGTGAAGAAAGTAAGAGGTGGTGTAGTACTCGGTCATCGCATTGACGTCGCGGCCAAACACCATGCCGAGCGACTCTTGGTGCTCGATGATCTGATTAGCCGGGAACGCCGTGGTGCCGTTAAATGCCATATGCTCGACTAAATGCGCGATCCCTCGTTGATCGTCCGCTTCATCAAGGGAGCCTGCGTGAACCACGAGCTGCATTGAGACTCGGTTAGCAGGACGCTCATTTTGAATGTAGATATAGCGTAAGCCGTTGGCGAGTTCGCCACGAACAATGTCTTGGCGCTCTTGAAGTGGCGCTGTGCTTGTTGGTGCTTGGCAACCCAGTAACGCACTGCTAAGCAAGAAAAAAGTGAGAATGATTCGTTTCATAAGATTAACCAGTAAAGGGGGCCAAAGCCCCCAAAAGTTTTATACACGCCAATGATTTAGTTACGTAAGGTCATGTTGAGCCACACCTCGCGGCCTTTGCTGTACCTATCTTTCATATTCGGGCGGTTATTGATATGGGAGCCTGAGGTTGAGATTTTGACGCTTTGATCGAGTAAGTTGGTGACGCTTAGCCCTAACGTTGTGTGCTTACCTAGCATCTCTGGTGTCCAGTTAACCGACATATCCCAAGTGATAAGGTCGTCCATTTTGTGGGACTCTAGCGTGTCGATACGAGTGGGCACGCCATCAATGTCGACCGTTTCTGGCATGATCATGACCGCGAGCTTACCGCCTTGGCGATAGTTGACGCGGTTGTTTAAAGTGAGGTTCTGAGCTGGCCAGTAGTTTACCCACGCGAGTGTGGCTTTTAGCGGCGCTTGGTAGCCTTGGGTTGGCATCTCATTGCGACGCATTAACTCACCATCGAGCATGATCCACTCGGTGTCATCGCCTGTATTAAGGTTGTTGTCGTCATCAACTCTGGCATTGTGCCCACCGTGGCCTTGGCGCTTGGAATAAGCAATATCAAAAGAGGCTCGCATATAACCGCCTGCTAGGGAGTAAGGCGTGTTGGTATCGATGCTTAAGTTATAGATGTGGGTGTTGCTCTCTAGGTTGTTAAGCATTTCGTTTTTATACAGGGATAAACCTTGGCGCTGCTGTCTGTAGACATACACAGGCTCAATGAGGAAGTTACCCACCCCAATTAACCAGGACGCAGACAGCTCATCACTGTAAGGCGTTTTAGCCGAGCTCAAATCAGTCGCGGTGTAGCTTGTAACGATGCCACAGGTGTAATTGTCGCGGTCGTTGCTATCCCAGTTTCCATCGTTAGGCGTACAGTTACGTGAGACGGTTTTGTATTGGTCTTTTTCTGCTTCCATTGCCCAGCCAAGTAGGGAGTCACTGTAGTAACGCGATGCACCCAAGGTGAGACGGTTATCAGGAGCAAAGTGCCAGCTACCCGATACTCGAGGTGAGAAAACCGTCTCCTTGAACAGTTGCATTCTATCGACGCGGCCACCTAGATTCAGGGTTAGCTTAGACCACTCGAGTTTGTCGTTAACAAACAATCCATATTGCTGAGTGCTTGCACCATAACTGCCCGGTTTGAAGTGGGTCATATTGGTCACGGTTTCAAAACCACTTGGCAGCTTGCGATAGGTGAACGAAGCAAAATCTTCCTCACGCTCGCCGGTGGCTTTGTGGTGGGCTACATTCAGGCCGACATCAACGCTGTGTCTGCTGCCTCCCCAAAAGAATGGGTTGAGTCTTAAAACGGTTTTGGCTTGGGTGCTATCTTGACGCTGGCTGAGATCGCCATACCCGCCTACCATTTCCATCACTCTAGGGTTAGTCGAGAAATCAAAGTTAGTGCGCAGGTAATCGGCATCAGAGTCTCGGCTGTCACTAAGTTGATCGTATGCTAGCGTGGTTTCCCAGATGCCAAAATCAAGTTGTCCTTCGAGTTTAATGCTGCCACCCATGCCTTGGTGTGTGCTGACGCTTTTGCTCATCGGTTGATAAGTTACTTGGTGCATAAAGCCATTTAAAAAGCTGTTGCTGGTATGTCCGCTATAGCGAAAATCACTGGTCGCTTTCCAGTTTAGCCCTTGCCAAACATGGGTGATAAACAGGTTGTTGAGCTTTTGGTCGACATCCCCTTGTTGTTGCGGGATGGCTGAGTCTTGATGGCTAAGATTGATGCCCAGGCGATGCTGGTCATTAATGGCGCCACTCATATGCAGGCTATGCAGAAGCTTTTGGTATTCAGGTTGGTAGCGACCATCGCCATAACGAGCATCGCTGGCAAAGTTTTCATCTTTGCCCGTGGCATTAGGATGACGGTTCCAGCGGCTATCGGTCATACGAACGCCGTATTCAATGGTGAACTCTTCTTTTGGTTGGCGGATTTCCGCATTGACCACACCACCGGTAAAGCCGTTGTATTCTGGTGAAATGTTGTGATCCATCACCTCAACGCTTTCGAGCAAGTTGGTATCAAGGTAGTAGCCGGATGAGTGACCAGAGTCTAGACGACCTGTACTTTGAACCCCGGAAGAGTGGGTGGTGATATTGTTCACCCCAACACCACCAATGGTGTACTTGGTTTGGTGAGGGCGCGCGCCAGATAGCGAGATCTCTTCTGGCGCTAGATCGCCCCCTTGCAGAGCGGATTCGCTTTCGTTGATGCCCACACGTGGCTGGTGTTTCACCACTTGAGACAAGGTGCTGTTGTTTTTCGGCGTCTGAGTCAACTCATCGCGCTCGAGCAGTTTTTGCTGTTGCTGAGTTTCCGTGTCAGATTCTGGCAGTGTGGTGAGCGGCTCGGCAGACACCAGACCACCGTACAGCGCCAGACAGATGCCGGCACATAAAGGGCTGAGTAGAGAATAACGTTCCATGATTAACCGTAAATGAGAGTGATTATCATGCGCATTATTGATCGGATTTATAAATTGTTCAATAACTAGATTTCAGATAAATGGAAGGTAAATCAGTTGCTTTAATTGAGGAAGTGTTCAAATAGAGGGGCAGCTGGTTATTAATTGGTCGCAGCAAAAATCACTGGGTAGGGTAGAGTGTGTGGTAATTTATGGCGCACCGAAAGGCTGGGCCCAATACAAAAAATCCCCAACAGCAATGCCGTTGGGGATTTTTTAAGCTCTTAAGTCTTTAAACTTCGCTTTTAGCACTTAGCCTTTCGCACTTCCTAGTGCAAAGACCCTTCGCCTTCCAGCTGAAAAGAGGGCAAACGCCACTTAAAGCGTACTGCCGCCATGCGAAGTAAGTAGCCCACCACTAAGGTGATGATGGTGCTGGTGACATCATTCACACCAAAGTGCAGCAGTGCTAGATAGATAACCGAAGCAACCAAAGCAACCGAGGCGTAAAGCTCTTGGTGTAATACCAAAGGCGACTGGCGACAGATAAGGTCGCGTAGTAAGCCACCAAATACGCCAGTGATCACAGCCGAAACCACGCAGATCACTGGGTGCAAGCCCATGTCGATGGCCACTTTAGTGCCGATGATGCTAAACACAATCAGGCCAAGGGCATCTAGGCGAATAAAGAGGCCTTTAAATTTGATCACCCACTTCGCTACGCCTGTTGTTAGCACGCCAGCTAGGCAAGTTATAATAAGATATTCTGGGCTTTTCACCCACGTAAGCGGGTAGTGGCCAAGCAAAATATCACGCACGGTGCCGCCGCCAATTGCGGTTGCACTGGCAACAAACATTACCCCAAACCAGTCCATGTTTTTACGCCCAGCACTGAGCGCTCCAGTCATCGCTTCCGCTGTGATACCTATGACATAGAGAACACTTAACAACATCTTTATATTCACCAAGCTGCAAGAAAAACGCGATTGTAGTGGGGATAAGAATAAAATGCGAGCAAAATCACACTCGTTTTTAATTAGAAAAACTAATGTGAAATTGAAGGTATTTTCTAACCCTTTACAATTGCGGCAAAGCACGCACAATAAAGGCAATCGCTAATATATTTTAAACCACTATGACGCACCAATATTCCGACTTAATCCAACTGTTTAACGATACCTTCTTTGATGAATACCAAACCAAGTTAGAACTAGGTGGGGACGAGCCAATTTACTTGCCTGCCGATGCGCAACACCCATATCATCGCATCATCTTTGCCCGCGGTTTTTACGCCTCCGCGCTGCATGAAATTGCCCATTGGTGCGTGGCGGGGCCACAGCGCAGGTTGCTTGAAGACTTTGGCTACTGGTACGAACCAGACGGTCGCACTGCGCAGGTACAGGCTGAGTTTGAGAAAGTGGAAATTCGTCCGCAAGCCTATGAGTGGATCTTGGCCCAAAGTGCAGGCTTCCCATTTAGCGTCAGCTGTGACAATCTACATGGCGATTTTGAGCCAGATCGCTTAGTATTCATGGCAAAAGTGCAGGCGGAAGTGCGCGAGATACTTGCCGAAGGCTTGCCCAAGCGGGTCGCGCAGCTTTCTCAAGCCTTAAGAGCCTTTTATAATATTGCCCCACTGGATGTGGCCCAATTTAAAGTGAAATAGATTAGAGACCATAATGATTATTGAGTTTGAAGAAAAACTATTAAGCGTCATTGATTCAAGCGTTGAAAATGCTTCTGATGATGAACTGTTTGCTGGTGGCTACTTGCGCGGCCATATCTCGCTGGCCGCCGCTGCTTGCGAGGCAGAAGGGGAAGAGGCGTTTTCCGAGCTTCAAGCCCGCATCGAGGCCAGTATTGAACAGGCGAAGTCTGAACTCTCACCTGCCGATCGCATTATAGTGATGGAGATGTGGCAGCAACTGACGCAAGCGGTATAAGCTTGGTTAATATAGCCTAGCAAGCGGAGCTTTGCAGTTCTGGTGAGTCATCGTGATAAGCCAGCGCGACTTGCTCGAATTTTTGTTCAACGGCCATAAATGCGGTGACGATCCGTGGGTCGAAATGTTGATCAGAGCCCTCATTAATAATTTCTACCGCTTTTTGGTGGGAGAGTGGGGGCTTGTAGACCCGCTTTGAGATCAGTGCGTCATACACATCCGCGACGGCCATCAGCCTCGCACTGAGGGGGATCTCATCCCCTTGCAACCCCTTAGGATAACCACTCCCGTCCCACTTCTCTTGGTGTGCGTAGGCAATTTCCTTAGCGAACCTTAAAAACTCACTTTCAAAGTCGATAGAATGCTCCACCATTTCAATAACATCACGGCCAAGAGTGGTATGGGTTTTCATGATGTCAAACTCTTCATCGGTTAATTTATCCGGCTTCAATAGCACATTGTCTGGAATGCCTACTTTGCCGATATCGTGAAGGGGGGCCGATTTATACAGCGCTTCGATGACGGGCGGGGTAAGGCTGTCTTGAAATTCTGGGGTGGCAGCAAGCTCGGTGGCGAGCAGGCGCACGTAATGCTGGGTGCGACGGATATGATTGCCGGTTTCGTTGTCGCGAGTCTCGGCTAAAGAGGCCATGGCGTTAATGGTCGCATCTTGAAGTTGTTCGAGCTCGTGGGTGCGCTCGCTCACTTTTCGCTCCAGTTCCTGATTTTGTTGTTCCACAGCGCATAGGGCGCGCTTTAGCCGTAATTGGGTCGCAACGCGAGCAAGCAAAATAGGAGGGCTGATCGGTTTAAGAATATAATCGACCGCGCCCACATCGAAACCTTGTTGTTCATCTTCAATGTCCGACTTTGCGGTAAGAAAAATAACAGGGATAGCTTGAGTTTTTGGATCGCTCTTGAGCCTGCGGCATACCTCGTAACCGTCCATTTCTGGCATCATGATGTCGAGTAGCACAATATCTGGCGAGTGGAGCTGGCAATATTCCAATGCTTGCGCGCCATTGACTGCGACTAACACTTTATAGTGATCTTTTAGTAATCCACACAAAACAGCGCGATTGGCGGTGTTATCGTCGACGATGAGTACGGTGGTTGTGTTCATGGCGTACCTCCTTGAACTTTCTTTAAGTCAAGTGGGTAAAGGTTAACCGACTTCTGCAAAGCTTCTGCAGCCGCGCCGAAATCGTAATCGTTAATAAGCCTGACGCATTGTTCGAAGTTGTCATTGTTTAGCACTGAGCTCAACATGAGGTAATGGTTTTCTAGGTAGTCGACGGCGCTGGCGTCGAGTTCATTGAGCTTTGCGCTCAAGGTGTGGAGCACCGTCAGCACTTCATCTGAGAGTTGCTGGTTTTGGGCGTCGCCGGGAAATGGCCGCTTAAGTACCTGACAAAATTGTTTAAAGAGCTGCTGTAGGTGCTCATCTAACTCATCCATTAACCCAGCAAGATCGCCGTCGTCACTTTGGGCCGCAAGTTCGTATTCAAGCCTTGCCGCTAGATCGGATAACCGGATTGCGCCGAGATTTGCCGATGCGCCTTTTAGTGTATGGGCGCTCCGAATCGCCAGTTCGTAGTCTCGTTTTTCTAAAGCGATAGTGAGCCTTTTTTTAAAGTTGAATTCTTTGTCAACAAATTGAGAAATCAGGCGCTGGTAGAGCTTTTCGTTGCCGGCTAGGCGTAACAAACCATTTTTATAGTCGAACGACGCAATGTTGGCCAGCGAGTTCTCTGCGGGCGGCGGGGCCAGTGTTATTGGGGCGCAGTGGCCATCTAGGCGATTAAGGCGACACCATTTATGGATGGTTGCAAAAAGGCGATCTGGGTTGATTGGTTTAGAAACATGATCATTCATGCCGAGATTTATGCACCGCTCTCGCTCTTCCACCATCGCATGAGCCGTCATGGCGATAAGGGGGATATCATCATAGGCGGGAGTGGCTCGAATGCGCTTACTGGCTTCGTAGCCGTCCATGACTGGCATTTGTAGATCCATGAATATGATGTCAAATAGCTCGCCTTTATTGTGACTTTGCTCGAGCAACTTAATGGATTCCTGACCGTTGTTGGCCACCGTTACATCTAGCCCTTGCGCCTGCATCAGCTCGCAGGCGATTTGTTGGTTGATCTCATTGTCTTCGGTGAGCAATACTTTGAGCCCTTCTAATGTCTCACCGTTTGTGTCGTGCTCATCACTGGCTTTAACAGATTGAGCTTGCTCAGATTGGGTTTTCTTCGGCACTAGAGTGTCCATGAGCAAGTCATACAGGTTGGATTGTCCGACGGGCTTAGAGAGGTAGCCAGAGATCTGTGCGTCTTCAGGGGCATCTTTCATGTAATCTTTATCATAGGCGGTGACCATGATGATTTTGGGTTGGATATCCTGAGCCAAAGTTTCACGGATGCGCAGTGAGGTCTCAATGCCGTTCATATCAGGCATGTTCCAATCCATGAAGATGAGATTAATAGCCTGAGCGCTTTGTGCGGCCTGCTGAAGAAACTCTATCGCTTGGGCGCCCGATTTCGCGAACCGCGCTTTTTGTGGCAAGAAGCTCAGGAGATCTTCCATCACCATTAAGGCGTTTTCATTATCATCCACCACCAAGCAGCGTATGTTGGTGAGAACATCGGGCACCGCGACGGGAATATTGTTATCCATCGAAGCGATGTCTAACCAGATGTTGAAAGTAAAGGTACTGCCGAGATCTGGCGTACTGGTGACACTAATGTCCCCGCCCATCAGTTGCACAAGCCGGCGGGATATTGAGAGGCCGAGCCCGGTCCCCCCATATTTACGGGTGGTGCTGCCGTCTGCTTGGGTAAAGGCGTTAAAGAGTGATTTGGTTTGCGTCGAGCTCATGCCGATGCCTGAGTCCTCAACGCTGATAGCAAGTTCAATGCGGTTATCCATGCAGGTCTTTTGTTCGACCGTTACCGATATCTCGCCACTTTCGGTAAATTTGACCGCGTTATTGACCAGGTTGATGATCACCTGGCTTAAGCGTAGTGGGTCGCCGATAAGCTTGGCTGGTAGGCTACGCGGGATATGAAAAATGAGCTCAAGCCCTTTCTCAAACGCTTTCTGCCCAGTTACGATTGATACATTGTGGAACACTTCATCTAAAGAGAAGTCAACCTGCTCAATTTCGAGTTTCCCCGCTTCAATTTTACTGAAATCGAGAATGTCGTTGATGATCCCAAGTAGCAGCGTGGCCGAGTTATGGATCTTGGAGACATAGTCGTGCTGTTTTGGCGACAGGTCGGTTTTGAGCGCCAGGTGAGACATGCCAATAATGGCATTCATCGGCGTTCGGATCTCGTGGCTCATGTTCGCCAGAAACATCGACTTAATTTCTACCGCTTCTTCGGCTTTGGCCTTGGCTTGGCTGAGCTCATTTTCGACAATCTTTCTTGAAGTTACATCCCTTAAGAACAGGGCGGCCTGACAGGTTCCCTGTAGCTCAAAGATGGTGATCCCCAAATCAATAGGAACCAGTACACCTTGGCGAGTAAAGGTGTCGACTTCATAAAAACACCCAGAGACTTTACGTTGATCGGCAATATCTAAAGGCGGGCTCAAAATAGCCTGCAGCTCACCTTGAGGTTCCATTTTGATCAGTTGACAAAGATCTTGGCCGATAGCTTCGCTGTGGGAATACTCGTAAACGGTTTCTGCGGCATGGTTCCACATGGTCACCATGCCCTGCTTATCAATAATCGCCACCCCAGTTGGCGCGCCATCAACAATGGTACGTGATAGTTTCTCGCTAGAACGTAGCGACGCCGTTCGAGATTCAATCTCTTTCTCTAACCCATGTTGATGCAACTCTAAGGCTTGATTTTTATTGTGTAGCTCTTCTACCAGTTCGTCTCGGCTTTTTTCCTCTAGCAAGCTAGCTAACTGTTGCTGCGCGGTTAAAGAGAGGCTTTGCGTAGCATTAATTGGCCAGGTTAAGCGCGACTCGCTCATCGAGATATTTAATTGCTGCTGTAGGTCGAGGCTTAGGTTTTTGACAGAGCAAGTGGTAATGACGACACCAGAAGAGGACAAAGTGATTTCCAACTCTGCGCGATGTTGAATGGCAAACAAGCCATTGATCACTTCGGCAGCTCGAAGCGCAAACACATCCAGTTGCAGTGGGGAGTACCCGCAGTTTTTCGCGATCGCTACTAACTTACGTCGGGCGGTGATCACGCCTAGCTCACCGTTATACAGAGTCAGGTTGATGGTGTTAGTCATGACAGTACCTCACTACAATAACGGTTGCGTCGTCATGGTGTTTGCCGTGGTTATCAATGAAAAAGCTCGCGATCTCATCGACCGATTGATAACAGAGAGCCGGGGAGTCAGACAGGCGGATATTTTCGCTGATCCCATCGGTGCTTAAGACAATAAGATCTTGTGGCATTAAACTGGCTTCAAATGGACGCAAGGTGGGCAGCATCTCACCAACAACCCCTGGCTGGGCGTGAAATGATTGCCAATGGCCGTTGCATTTTCGTATTAAGGTATTGCCAACCGCGACCCCTTGTAACGTTTGTCGAGAGTAGTCGAGATAAAGCATGCTTACCGCCGCACCAATAGAGCCGCGAAACTGCTCGTGCACTTGAGTCATTAACCAAGTGAGGTCACAAGACAGGTGTTGATTGATGTAGCTTTCCATCTGCCGCGCGAGCTCAGCGGCGCGGTAGCCGTGTCCGAGGGCATCAATAATGACAACCAGCAGACCCTGCTCTACATCCGCGATCACCCAGCCATCGCCAGATACCGTTTCTCCGAAAAATGGGCGATTTCTAGTGGTATGACTAAAGTGCTGGCTCATAGCCACCTCCGCGCTGTGATGCTGGTCCCTTTTCCTGCAAACGACTCAATGGAAAACTCATCCATCAGACGCTTCACACCGGGCAGCCCGAGCCCTAAAGACTTGCCAGTGCTGTAGGAGTCTTTTAGCGCCAGTTCGATATCGGCAATGCCAGGGCCTTTATCGGTGGCGATAATTTCGACTCCAGCTTGGCCTAGGCGAGTTTCGACGCCAGACAGCTCAATGTGGCCACTGCCCGCGTATTTGATGATATTACTGGCTAGCTCAGAAAAAGCGGTGGTGATTTCACTGGCGGTGACTTCATTGAGCGGCAGCTTTTTGCAAAAGCAATAGCAGAGCATCACAGCGTTGGCTGCATCACTTTCATTGGTGATGTAAAACATATCGCTTGCGGTGCGATGGGGCGCATTGGGTGCACGTTCAGTCATTATCGAGTCGCTCTAAACCTTGCTCTAAGCTGGCCACCGACACCACGCCATCTAAATTGGCCTCAACTTCAATTAAACCAAAGACGATACCGGGCCGCATACCCACAAATACGGTGTTTGCCCCCATAACCGAAGCCATTTTGGTCACGTCAACGAGCCTTTCAAAGCTGGCTTTGTCGAGCGTTTTAATGCCAGAAAGATCAATCAAGATCCCTTTGAGCGGAGCGTGGTGCAAGCGCTCGAGCAACTCGCTGGCAAATGCTTCTAGGACTTGCTCAGTCAGGTCAATCTGTACCGATGCCACTAGCACTTGATTGAGTTGATTAATGGCGATTTGATTACTGCTCATTGGATGTCATTGACTTTTAAACCGACCGAGCGAAAGGCATTTTCCAATGCGTCGCGCAGCGTTGAACTGGTTTTAACTTCACCGACATTGATCCCAAGTTGCACCATGGTTTGGGCGATAGCAGGAGAAACACCGGACACCAGGCAGTCGCACCCCATTAGCTTGGTTGCTTTGGTGATTTTAATAAAGTGATTGGCCACCGCGGTATCAACCACCGCCACGCCAGAAATATCCATAATGAATACCCTTGCGCGGCTTTCGGCAATTTTGTTAAGCACTGCCGCCATGATGTCTTGAGCGCGTTTGGAATCGATAATCCCGACGATGGGAAGCATAAGAATATCTTGCCAGATCAAGGTGACCGGCGTGGACATGGCGAGCAGGGCTTCACTTTGCTCTGCGATGCGTCGATTGATCAGAGAAGAGTAGGTTTCCACCACAATCGTAGTATCAAAATGGAGCAACTTGGTAAAAGCGGTCACCAGCGAACTGTACTCATCACTGTAAAGGCTGCCGTCGTAGAGTTTCTTGGTGAAAATAACCATCGAGATGTTCATACCAGCAAAGTAGGTCGGCAGGCTGAGCCCGACTCTGGCGTGGACTTCGCCCACTTCCTTGCGAGACTGAACGTAACCCTCATTAATTTCAGCATTGAAGAAGGTCGACCAATAGTGAGTTTGGGCATTTTGCACCCGTTTTAGCTTATGTTGGTCACCAAAAAACTGTTTGTATTCAGGAATATTTTCCATCCACAGGTAGAAGTGCTCCACGTACTGGTCGAGCTTGGGCGTCACCAGTTGACCAAACTTTCGGATCAAGGCCAGATCAGCTTCGGTTAAATCATGTAACTGAAGCATCGATTGTATATCGACAGGAATATTTGCTGATTTGGCCATAGGCTCAGCCCCCTCATTATGGTGTAATAATAGTCATTACCATTTGTGTGGTTAAATAAAAACGCTTCGTTAGCGTTAATCTAACTATAGCTAATAGATGACGTTGTGAAGGTTTTCCGAGAGAAAAAGTCCGTTTTATTGGAGGGAATTTGTTACAAAATGACTAATAGGCCAAGGCAAACAACGGGAGTGCAAATTTTTCCATTAACCTTGTTATTAATGCGGTTATAACAGTAACTTACTGAGCTTCTTTATATATTTTCTCGAATAAAAGCTGCAGAGCGTTTTGGGCGGGGAAGTGTTACAGGGATGTGGATTGAGTTTCATTCCATTGCCGCCTATACGTTAAGAGTGCGATGGCGAATAGTTGGATAGGCATACTTTTCATTACAATAATAAATGTCTATAGGAAATAGTGAGTTATGCGAGTAAATCAACCTGTCACTCAAAAAGAGGTGCGTTACCCTCCTAGTTACAATTTGTTATCGGTGACCACGCCAAATAGCCACATCACCTACGCCAGTAAAGAATTTTGTGAAGTGGCGGGTTTTGAATTGGAAGAGCTAAAGGGTCAGCCACACAATATTGTTCGCCACCCAGATATGCCGCCTGAAGCGTTTAAAGATATGTGGCGAGTGCTCAAGGAGGGCAACTCTTGGATGGGCATGGTGAAAAACCGCTGCAAAAATGGTGATCACTACTGGGTGGATGCCTTTGCTTCGCCCATTAAACATAATGGCACCACGGTGGAATACCAGTCGGTGCGCTTATGTCCATCACGCGAGCATGTCGCCAGCGCCGAAAAAATCTATGCTCAGATCCGAGCGGGAAAAACCCCTTGGCAACTAAAAATGCCCCGTACTCAGCTGTGGCAAAGGATGGCGGTGGCTCTGTTCGCTGCGGCAATACTCGCGAGCCTTGCTAACATGGCCATGAGTGGCGTAGGCGTATGGTTGATGCTACTACTTGGTATTGGTGCGGCATACGGGTTGACCAGGCGCTTAGAGAATATCGCGATACAGGCGCGTAAAATATTCGATAACCCTTTGATGGCACTGGTTTATACTCAGAATGTCGACGATATCTCAGATATTCAGCTAGCGATGAAGATGCGTCAGTCCGAGCTCAATGCGGTGGTTGGTCGTATTCAGGACTCTAATGGCCAGATCCGCACTTCGGCCAAAAACTCCTCAGATAACTGCGACAAAACAGCCAGTAACCTTGAAGGCCAAACAGAAGAAACCGAACAAGTGGCGGCCGCCGTGAATCAAATGAACACCACCGCCAACGAAATTGCCCAAAATGCCGCCAGCGCTTCTGAGGCTACCGATAACGCTCAGCAAGCTGCAACGGAAGGCATTGGTGCGGTTAAACAGACGGTGGATTCGATTCAGATGCTCGCCAATCAAATGGATGAGGCTTCTGAAGTGTTTGAGAAACTAGAAGAACATGGTCACACCATTGGTGAAGTGCTAACAGTAATCCAAGGGATAGCCGAACAGACAAACCTATTGGCGCTTAACGCCGCGATTGAAGCTGCCCGCGCCGGAGAGCAAGGCCGTGGTTTTGCCGTGGTGGCCGATGAGGTGCGTACCTTGGCGCAGCGCAGCCAAGAGTCGACACAAGAGATCCATTCGGTCATCAGCCAGCTCCAATCGAGCACCCAGCGCGCGGTGGAAGCCATGCATGAAGGCAATGAACTGACCAAGGTGTGCGTCGAAAGCGCGGAAACCTCTGGTTCGAAACTGCAGGCGATGATGGGGCAGGTGGAAGACATTTCAGACCGTAATAGTCAGATAGCGGCCGCGGTGGAAGAGATGGCCAGCGTGACCGAAGATATGAACTCCAGCGTGCAGTCGATAAGCGAAGTCTGTTCTGCGACTAATATCTTAGCCAGTGATACCCGCGACGAATGCAGTGAGTTGGTTGAAAACTTAGTCTCGCAAGGTCAGTTGGTTAGCCAGTTCCGCCGTTTAGATTAGCCTTGGGTCGCTACGGATAGCCAACAAAAAGCGTTTTACTCGCGGCGTTGCCAAGCGGCCGAGTGGCCCCTTAAGCACCAAGAGTAAAACGTTTTAAGTTTGGTTGGCACCCCGCGTTATTATTCGTCGAGGTACACCACTAATAAATCAGCCTCAATCGCGTTGGCCATTTTCGGCACCGAGGAGAGCAGGCGGCTGAGCACCCCATGATGGTGGCCGCACACCACTAAGTCGATACCGGTTTGTTTGACGATACCAGCGAGTTTAATATGCAAATCTCCCACCACTACGATCGTCTCGTTAACCGGGTAGTCGGCCTGCTCAGCCAGTGCTGCGAGCGCTTTTTGTAAGTCGGCTTTTTCGGCGGGCGTCAGCACCACCTTATTCACATCCACATAAACCAATGACACCTTGCACTGGTCATTTTTCGCCATTGCAATGGCTTTATTGATAGTAAGTTGGCTGGCAGGGGTTAAATCGACCGCCACTAAAATATGTTTGTAGCCCATAACCGTTCCTTAAATCGGGTGAATGTGTATAGCTTAAGTCTAGCACTTGATGGGTATTTTCAATGGTTTGCCTAGTGTTAACTGCGCCTCGTCTCATTTTCTGCTTTGAGCTGGTAAGAGAGCGCTAAATTGAGACCAAGATAATCATGGTAAACGCTTGGTTTGATATACTGATTTTACGATCGATACAGAAGATGGTGATGATATGTCGAAAACTGCGAAGATCCTGAATGAAGATAAGCTGGTTAAAAAGGCCCTAGAAGTGGGGTGTAAACTGGCAAAAATGCAGGGGTTTGATTTACCAAACTCATCCCAGCCAATCAAAATTAAAGCCGTGTACCTGTTTTTAGTCGGCGTGAACCAAATCGTGCCGCTGCCGGATGACAAACAAGATGGCCCGAACATCAAAAAGCGCCTAGCGTTATGGATGCACAACGCCCTGCCAGATAACGACCCTCTCAAGTAGCGCGTTTAAACTTAATCGTAAACATGCGCAAATGGCGCAAAAGCCATTTTGCGCTTTGGAGGCGTGTTATGAGCATCATACTCGCGGTTGTCGTGCTACTGGCGATAGACGTTTATCTAGTACAAAGAACCGGCGGCCATATTCCTAAGTGGCTGGCGAAGAAGTATGCCGAATATCAGCAGTCTAAAGACAAAAAACAAGACTAAGCGCTGGTGGCTACCAGCAAGGCGGTGAGATCATCAAGGAGGACACATGAGCGTGGTGGCGAAACCGGCGAAAAAGCGCTGCGGGATCTACAAATATCTGGTTAAAGACAATATCGTGTTCGACGCCATTCCTCTCAATATCCCAGAAATGACTTGTGGCTATGTAAAAATCACCGCTCAAGGCCACATCATCATTCTTGGGCGCGATCATAAAGATGGCCAAGGCTACGCGTGGGACGGCTGTACCCCCAAATGGAACATTCTCGATCTGTGGGTCATCGGTGTACCCGATGGCAGAACCTTAGTGGATACCGGAAAACCCACCACCTATTACGCCTCCATGGTGCACGATGCCCTGTGCCAATATCAGCTGCAATTAGGCATCACAAGAAAACAAGCCGACGACATCTTCCTCCACTACCTTGGCGATTTTCAGCTTAGGTATGTTTACTATGCGATGGTAAGAGCTTATGGCACTTGGGTTGATTTTACCCGCTGGGTGAAAGGCGTGTTTAGTCGTAACGACGTTAACTAACTATCCGAGAGCAAGCACACTTTAGCCGAGACATTTGCCCCACTAAACCACACGTCATTTCTGAGACAATGTACCCACGAAAGTCACTCTGTTCGTTGATGGTGGGCATTGTAGTCAGAGATCTACTTAAAGCGAGAACCAACCTGAGATGTCGCGGGCTTTGTTCTTTTCTCGTTCCCACGCTCCGCGTGGTAATGCATACCTGACTCAAAGTGCGCTAGGTGGATATCAGTGTCGGCATTTCGTTTGTTAGCACAGATCTGTCCAGAGACGTGTTATAACACCATGCTTTGGGACAAAAGCAACTCAGCCTTTGTCCCTAGTTGCTTAGGTGTGCCTATCACAACTGCCAATAACGAGCCTGCTGCATAAACTGATAGACACAACGTAAGTTCTTCTCTGCCTCTGGATCGTCCATTCCTCTTAGCCACCGAACTTTTATACCTAGATAATTCGCCCAAGCAATTGCCTTTTTGAAACCTTTGTAATCCTTTGCTTTCGCACAACTCTCAATATACTGATTGACCAAGGCATATTGCTGATTTCCGGCTGTATACCGAGCGAGCTGAAACGCTTGTATGTAATGAAGATGCGCCTTGTCGTATATTTCTTGCCGATAATAATAAGTTGCAAATGCCCACTCGACCACCCAACACAAAAGACCTTGTAGTCCAGCCGATTCTATATCTGTTCTGTATTCTTGAATTTCTTGGAGTAGTGTCGCTTGTTTCTTAATGTTAATACCTCGCATGAACAATTCTGGGAACGGTGTAGGTATTGCCTCTCTGGGGCTATGTCGCTCTTGATTCATAAGGGAGTAAACATTTGATGAACCAAGATTATTAACCAAAAGCTTTATTTGATTGTGTTTACTCATAAGAGCGCCATGCCGTCTTAAATACTCTTCTACCTTCGGTAATCTCTTCATTAGATCATCAGCACGAAACCACCACAACTCACGAGTTAAGTCACCCCATGCGTTTACGTAATCTGAATGTCGAGTAGTTCTGGTGCTAATGTGCTTTTCGACTTCATAACGGTACCCTGACGTTTCCCTCTCGTAGCGACCATATTGCTTCTTTAGATTACGGACTAGTTGATATAGAACATCGTCCCCATAGGTTTCTTGGATCCTGTTGCTACAGAATGTGGTTAGCCGACTAATGAACAACATCGTTTTGTAACTTTTTAGCTGACGCTCGTTGCTATCGAAGCAATAAGATTGAGCACCTAGTGAATCGTTTAAGTTTTTGAATAAGGTGTGAGTGCTAGGTAACTGAATACAGCTAGTCCATCGCTGTGCAGACTCAAGGTTACGCTCATACTGCTTATACTTTTCAAGAAGATGCTTATTGTGTTGGTATGAAGTATCACTTCGAATTGGATTGTGAAAGTGAGTTTGTGATACACCCTGAGATTGGTAAATCCATTGCCAAACCTTGGTAATAGGTAAGTTCCACTTATTTCTCTGGGAATCAAATTCGGGTAACCACCAAAACTGGTCATCCGGAACTCCGTTTTCAAAGACGTCTACTCGAAATGCTAGCGTGTTCTTGAACAAGGAGGTAAGTAAGCGGTCAACTAGTCGATTCTGAATTACCCACTTGATGCTATTTGCTAGGGAAAGGTACGTACCATCGCCACGCACTAAGTCTTTATATTGTTCAAGCGCATCTTGTATGGAGGCCATAAATGCCAAGGTAAATTTCTCATCTTCTATCAATTCATAAAGAATATTGGCAAGAATATCTAGCGCATCATCTAGTTGGTCGCCAATTTTTGAGTCTTCTTTGGCAAGTCTTTCGAGGCTTTTCTGAATGGACTTTTTGTGCTTTTCACAAACAATGATTGAGGTGAGGTTGTGTTTTTGCGGAAGAAGCCCTGTCGCGTTAAACAATTCTTTAACTACTTCACCGATTGTAGGAAAACGGTATTGCTGTTTTTTCATCATTATTTATTTGGGCCTGATTAACAGGCCCACTCCAGCCTCTAGTTACCCTTTCTTCGCAGGAGCATTGCCTCTGCTTCCACCTGACTTATTGCCTGTGGTTGAAGGCCAGTTACCTCCATTGCTCGGTTGATTTGATGGACTACGACCGCTATTACCTTTTGCCATGATATATTTCCTTTAAAATCATCTTAATAATTTAGTGAGCTACATAATTGAACTCGCAGACAAGCCTAAATGTATCATCAGTGATTCTCTACCTGCGTTTTGGCGACAAAATCATTTCAACGCTCTTGGTATACAAGTAGTGAGCGATATGCGTTTCAGCATGAACAGGGACAAGAGCGCCTTAGTGCGACTACTCTAAAAAGCTTTTGTCCGAGGGTGTGTTGGCACGAAGATCGCTGACTCATTCCTGCTCCAAAACTGTTTAGCTCTGGATTCCTGACCACATTCTCATGTCAGTTCTTGACCTACACACACTAATAGAAGATTATGAGACTAGTTGAGCACTTGTGATTATACAGACATGTTCTGCAATTTATGAGTGGAAGGAAGAATAAGACCTATACAAGAGAAATCATGATCACACGCGGACATCTTATCGGCGAAATTGTTGATGGACTTACCTCTATTTCGCAACAGGTATCTACTCGATGCCAACTAGGGCTTACAGACCTCAATCGGTATCTTGAGGACTTCTTCAAAGACTACCTTAATGAGGCCTTGTCACTTTCGTTAGTGAATTTGAATGATGAGAGAAGCAACGAGCCTGGTCTGGATCTCGGCGATGAAATTTCCTCTGTGGCATTCCAGGTTACATCGACTAAGACCGCTCAGAAGGTCAATAAGACTCTTAAGACAACTTCAAAAAGAAAAAAACAGTTTGCTGAGATCAACGTACTTGTTATCGGAAAAAAACAAGCTTCCTATCAATTGGACCAATCTCTTGCTCCAAATCTTGGATTCACAGAAGAAAACATTTGGGACGTAGATGATCTATGCAGGAAGACCATATCATTACCTCTTGATCGCTTGCAGGCCCTTTATGAATTAGTCCGCTGCAACTTGGCAAGAGTGCGAATTGAACTTGAAATTCCCGACGAAGATGGCAATTTTTCAACATCAATAGATTCGTATATCGAAAAGATTCCGACACCAAAAATGTCCGACTTCAAAAAATATCACACCTATCAAAAGAGCTGTGTAAATGAATTCGAGCACACAACCAAAGAGGTTGAGGAACATTTTCGGAAGTTTTCTAGAGAACTTTCCCAGCTACCAAGAATAACTCGAGAGTTTTATGCATTTCTACTAGAGCGAAGAGAAAAGGATGACAAAAAAATCTCGAGCAGATCTTTCCATTCTGAGAATTTGTGGTTTAACTATAACAAACTCAAGCGTGTCTGCCGGTTTCCCGACTTAGACGATGAGGTGGTTTTGCTTGGTGAGCATGGATTCGCAGATATAGAAGAACCAATGGAACATAACGAAAGTCCGTTCGTTCGGATCTTCGCTCCGATTAAAGTTGACGGGTTTATCCATGAGCTTGTTGAATATATTGAATCCAAAGATATTGGTTTCAAGAAGCCAATCGTTTTTCTAGATTTCAGCGCATTTTGAATATAACAAATTGCTGCTCTCGGAAATGTCCAAAAGTGAGTTATTGACCTGTGAAGGCGTAGTAGCTTAGCCTCATTAACCCTTCGAGACTGTCCCAAATTCTGTGTAACTGTCTAAACTTAAAGCCGTAATGGCTAAGGATAGGCACATGGATAAGAAAGCACTTGAAGCTTTTGCTAAAGAAGCTGCAAAGGGAATCAAAACTCCCGAGGATTTAACTGAATTCAGTCAGATGCTCAAAAAGATCACTGTTGAGGCTGCTCTCAACGCTGAAATGGATGAGCATCTTGGCTATGAAAAACACAAAGCCTCCAAATCAAGTAACAGCCGAAATGGAAAGAGCTCCAAGCGTGTAAAAACAGAAGACGGAGAGTTTGAACTCGACACTCCTCGCGACCGCCTTGGTGAATAGCCACCAAATCAGTAGACACTCTTTAACTTGATTTCATATTGCCTTTCATACTCTACTGGCGATAACTGATTATTGGAACCATGTCGGCGTTTAATGTTGTAGAACATCTCAA
>Ga0070725_10000192_pt1 | contig 52190 bp, 46 predicted proteins | sample tdDd002_FD_69781 | JGI IMG/M metagenome (GOLD analysis project Ga0070725, IMG submission 69781) | Marine sediment microbial communities from the Atlantic coast under amendment with organic carbon and nitrate - tdDd00.2 | ecosystem: Environmental > Aquatic > Marine > Coastal > Sediment | place... | reverse complement strand
CAGTGTAGACATTCCAAAGGTATTAGAACTTGAAGTTTTATTCCATTGGTTAGTTAACTCGTAGCGAAGTCTACCATTGTATTTCACCGGTTGAAACTGTCCATTTTCTACATTTTGCTCATGTACCATTTGGTTCTGATTAAACACTTGTAATTTCATCAGACCAGGTGCATCTTCAGCAAAAACTTGTACAGAATGGTCTGGGTGTAAAGGAATAGTTGAGTCAACAGGGTCAACAACTAATTGAACTTTTTTCTCCATTTCACGCCCATCAGCTAGTGTATAAACCCATTGTGAACTAGAAAGTTTAGCTGGAATGGTTAATGTACTATAAGCAAGTTGAACACTCGGTGCTGTTGTATCATAAATGCTATAAAACCCATCCATGCTTAAAAGTCTTTTAATCTGTTCATAAGAAGGATATAGATATTGTTCATTGGTTAGATCATATATATCGAGTTTCATACCTTCTAAGTCAATATTCAGGTTATAAGTAAGAATATCATCATCCTCAGTGATAAAATCAAGAGTATATGCGTCCGAGTTACCAGCTACATCGGGCATTGATGTTGAATTGCCATCAAGCTGGTTAAATATCTCTACAATTTCATGAATAGAAAGGGTATCAGATTCATAATATGAATGCATTGGCACGTCTTCTTGTGCCTTATAGATATTTATTTGAAGGACACTATCTGGGTTTATGTATTGGCCTTGATACCATACATAGGCTCCTAAAGCCATTGTGAGCACAATTACAAGTGTAATAAGTTTTTTCATGTCATACCTCCTTGGTCGTAATTGTAGTATAACATCAATAATTCCAGCAAAAAGTCACAGTTGTATTAAATTTTTCTTACTGTTCAGACCAAGGTATTCTGTGTTATGATGGCATGGATATATCTTATTCTTAATACATGAAAGACATTAGGGGTGAATCTTATGATAAATATGATCGTTGCAATCGGAAAAAACAGAGAAATCGGTCGTGGAAATGAGCTTCTTGCGCATATTCCTGAGGATTTGAAATACTTTAAAAAGACAACATCGGGTGGCATTGTTATAATGGGATACAACACGTATGAGTCTTTACCATTCGGAGCATTACCGAAACGTGAAAACATCGTAATTACTCGTAAAGACATTGATATACCTAAAGCACATGTTGTAAACAGTATTGAAGCAGCAGTTGAAAAGGCCAATGAATTAAAAGAAGAACAAGAAGTGTTTGTCATTGGTGGTGCATCAATATATGAGCAATTTTTACCTCATGCAAATAAGCTATACGTAACTCATATTTTTGAAGAGTTCCAAGATGCTGACACCTATTTCCCTAATTTTGAACAAGAATGGAAACTTCAAAGTTTAGATGGTCAGTCAGAAAATATCGGCCATGAATATCCGCATGTATTTGCTGTTTATGAAAAACTGTAACAGGTTAACCGCTTTCAAATTGAAGGCGGTTTTTTAGTATAAAGTCACCTTGGCTTGAAAGTGAAATGGATGGGTACAATTGTAACAGGATTTTCATAAAAGTCACACTTAAAAGGTGTATAATAAACCTAGGGAATATACGTAAGGAAGGAGCACTATAATGCGACAAAAACGAAAAAAATTGAACCATTTGATGGCATTGACATTAATCATGGTACTCATGACAGGAATGATTCCATCCTTTGCACTAAGCACAAGTAATGAACATAAAGTAATCTCATCGGAAACTCTAAAAGATGTTTATGTAACGGGGGCATCCGAAGGAAGAATACTCTTTTATGATGATGAGAACCTGTATGGATATTTAGACTATGATGGTAATCCAGTAATCAAAGCACAATATACATATGCGGGTCTATTTTATGACGGGGTGGCTGAAGTTACCATGGACGATGAAGATGTGTATATAAACACGTCGGGTGATGTATTGTTTTACGAATCAGACATTGCAAAACAATTTGACGAAGACACATATGGTCCTGATATATATGCATTTTCAGATGGCTTAGCACGGGTTGAAACCTATGACAGCGTTGGTTTTATTAACAAACAAGGTAAGTTTGTTATACCTATGGGCAAATACAGCAGTGGTTCAGACTTTAATGATGGTATTGCACGTGTAACCGATGAAGACTATAATTCGTTTTTTATCAACAAATCTCAAGAAAAATTGTTTGATACAAACGACGACTACAGTTACGGATCTTTTGTTAACGAACGTTCAGTCTTTTATGACTACGGAAATGACCAGTACGGTGTTATTGACGAAAATGGCAATATAGTTGTTAAAGCAAGCCTGGATTATGCCAATGATTATGTAGGTGAGTTTGCCCTTTATAAAGAAATCGGTAAATATGGTGTTGTGAATAAAAAGGGTGAATTTGTATTACCTCCAACTTTCAAAGACGCGATTATATCACCAGATGGTTATGTGGCAGGATATGATGGGGTATATACCGTATTCCTAGATTCCAATATGCAACCTCTTAATAAAGTAATTGGTGATAACTTATATAGCATGTATGACAATGTTTATATCGACTCGAATAACGATGGCTACACATTTGAAGACCTGTCAGGTAAAGTCCTAGACACATTTGACGACTACTACCATTTAGGGGATTATATTTTTGAGTTATCTGAAGGTAGATTATTAGATACGTCTTCAGTTTCAAAACAAGTTGCAGTTGATAGTGACTTGAAAATAAATACTGACTATGACTTTATATATGTAAATAATCAAGGTGAAGAAGTTATTAAACTTAAAGGTTATGATAGTGCTGAACCATTCTCAGAAGGATTAGCAGTCGTTGAGAAAAATGGGAAGTTTGGTTATATCAATACTCTTGGTGAAGTGGTGATTCCACTTAAATACATCAGTGCTGAGAGTTTTTATGAAGGGCGTGCATCTGTTGAAACGCCTTCTGACTACTTGACTATTGATAAGGTGGGTAAAGTAATTGAGTCGAGTTACGACACCGTTGAAATAGATGATCCATCTGAGTTTGTTGTCATTTCAGAAGGCTATTACGGTGATGCAGGTGTGGCAAATAAAAAAACAAACGAAATCGTTTTAGATATGAAGTATTACTCGGTAGACGCAGTTGGTGAAGGTTTATTTGAGCTTTCTGATGACAATTATAATTCAGGATTCTTTAACGCAAACACAGGCGTCATTGTAGAACCAATCTTTGACTATGTATATATTCAGCCAGAAAACAACTTAGTATTAGTACAAGATGAATCTGGGTTATATGGTGCCTTTAATACAGAAGGTGAAGTGATAATTGAACCAAGTTACGACTACATCACTGTAAATGAGGGTGGAACATTTGAGCTTGAAAAAGACTACCAATATGGCATTGCAAACTCGGAAGGTGAAGTTATTATAAAACCAGAGTTTGACACCATTTACACCGACGAAGTGACTAAGGATATCAATGCATATACTACTTACTTGTCTGGTGAGGAACATATTCTTGTGTATAACACAAAGACGAAAGAAACAATAAGTGACTCCTTAACTGGAACAGTGGTTGCAACCCACGAAGACTTTATTGTACTTTCTACGGATGATGGAAAAACGCAAGTAGCAAAACTAGATGGTGAAGTGATATTTGAAGCGGGTGACTATTTTGTTGAATCTGTAAATGGATATTTACATTTCGAAGATTCAGCAGGTATGGACTATCTTGTTGATTCAGAGGGTAAAGCTTATTTAAAAGACAATAAGTACGATGACCTCCACCTGCCTGTTCAAGATGGGCATGTTATTTATAGTTTAAACAATGAGTTTGGCTTAATTAATCTTCAAGGTGAGGTTGTTACAAAGCAGATGTACTCAAATGTATCTTTTATTGAGTCAGGAATTATGGCATTTTACCATGAAGATGCGTTCGGGTATGTTAACCTAAAAGGCGAAAACATTATTGAACCGGGTTATTATGACTTTTTGTACTACTTTACTGAAGATTTAGGATTAGTTGTTAAAGCAGTTAAGTAATTCAAAAAGAAATGAGCAAAATAGTTAAAGAAGTAATCAATGAAATAATTAATGCGCTGTACTACAGTTTTAAGTAGTGTGGCGCTTTTTTTTATGTCATAATAGGGAGGGTGTAAGAAAAATATCTGAAATGGGGAAGACCATGCACTATACTTTACTAAAACTATTATGTACATTATTAGTTATGACAGCACAAGTGAATACTCAAGCGGTAGACGTTAAAGTTGACCCCCCGGTACTTTCTCAAGAAGAAACTTGGGTGCAAGAGGTCATGTCCGAAATGAACCTACCTGACAAAATAGGTCAGATGATCATTTCAGGAATAGATGGAAAAACCCTTTCAGATGATGAGTTTCTAATGATAAACAGCGGCCAAGTTGGTGGCGTTATATTTCTTGGTCATAATGTAAAATCTACTGATCAATTTAATGCTCTGGTGGATGCACTTCCACAGAATACTGATATCCCTTTATTTTTGTCTGTTGATCAAGAAGGGGGGAGGGTACAACGCCTTCCTTTAAATAAATCAGATTATCCTGCAGCACTATCGATTGGTAAAACACCAGAAGCTGCACATGAACATGGCTTAGAACTGGGGCTTGCTGTCCAGTCCTTTAACTTAAATTTAAATTTGGCACCTGTTCTTGATGTATTTAGTAATCCTAAGAATAAGGTTATTGGAAACAGGTCCTTTGGCAGAACGCCTGAAACTGTTTCTTTCGTTGGCGTAGATGTTATGCAGGGTATTCAAGAATCAGGGACTATATCGTGTGTTAAACACTTCCCTGGTCACGGTGACACTGTCATGGATTCCCATGAAGGACTGCCTGTTATACATCATGATGTTGAAAGGCTTGAGTCTTTTGAATGGTTGCCATTCAGGCGTGCAATAGAGAATGGTGCAGATATGATCATGACAGCACATGTACTCATTCCAGCAATTGACGCCCATGATCCAGCGACTTTATCTGAAGAGATTATAAGTGGCTATTTGAGAGAACAAATGGGTTTTGATGGGGTGGTCATAACCGACGACTTAGTCATGGGGGCAATTTCAAAAAAATATCCATATGAAGTTGCAGTTCGTAAGGCAGTGGACGCAGGTGTGGACATTATGTTGATCTCAAATAACAACTATGTGGATGAAATCCAACATGCACTTTATACTGCGGTTCAAAATAAAGAAATTGATATTGATCGAATTGATAAAACAGTAGAGCGTATACTAAAACTTAAGTATAAATATTTAGTTGAACATCAGGACTTAAAGAATGACATTGGAAATTAGTTTGCAGTGGTCTAGCAAGATTTCTCTTGAAATGCTTAAATTAAGTAGTATAAAAGCAAACCACATTAATAGGTGATGAGAATTAATTAAACTATAATCGACTTAAACATAAGAAAAACCAGAGCCTGGGCTCTGGTTTTTATAGTATTTACCTAGTGTTATACTTGCATTTTATTAGTTATACCTTAGTTTTGGTGCTATTATGTTTCTTTACTTCAAATATTAAAACCCGCCAAATTGTTCAATAAGTTCATGAACTCGAATCACATCTGATTCCTCAAGTTGAGGTAGTACAATTTCATCAATCTCATTAAACTTACTTAAGCGGTACTCAAGGTCGTACACCATGTGCATGTCCACCCCATTATACTCATCAACTGGGAAGCGCATATCCATTTTCATCCACATCATCTTTGGAATGTTTAAGTTAGACAAACCAATATCATATGTGTACTCTAGGTTATCAAGGATAGGTCCAAGCTCAGCCTTTAGTTCAGCACGAGCATCGCTTTCTGGATCTTTTACAGCTTCAACAAGGATTTTAACTTCTGATAACTCAGATTTAAAATCTTCTGGTAAAGATTCACCATTCATTTCAATGACTTCTTCTATAAGGGCTAATCCCTCATCGTTATTGAGTAGACTTAAAATAACATCAGCATAAATTTGGATGATAGTCTCTGAATCCATTGTGATTTCAATAACATTAAGTGTTTGCTCGTATCCGTCGTTATTCATTAAGTAAGGTTCTTTGTATTGTACATTTTCATCTGTAAGATGGGTCAGTACAATTTCAGTCATATCTTTTTCAATCATTGGAATTAAGGCTAAAACATCTTGTTCAAATGTTTCAGGTAGCTCAATACCTGTTAAATCCTTAATGTCATCAAGGGTAATTGAAATGTAGTTACCGATGATTGGATACTTAATAAGTAGCTCATAGTCTTTCAAGTAGATTTCCACATCGAACTGCATACCACCAACATCAATGTTTTCTAACATCTTCATTTGATAATTGTCTGGTTTGCTTACAACATCAGCTTGAATACTTAGTTCCATATTGTCATACATTTTAAACATTTGCTCAAGGTACTGGGGAACTTCATTTTCCGATTCTAAGTTCATGTTAATGCTACCTTTAGCATCCATTCGATAAGATTCAAGTTCTACATCTGCTGTGAGTATTGTTTCTAATCGCTCAAGTGCAGTCATGTTGAACATGGATTCGACTCCAAAGCCAAGAAGACAGGTAATCAAGATGATGGCGACAAAGGCCGTAGTCTGTTTGTTCATTATTTCCTCCTCGTCCATTCTGTTCAGTATTTTCCTCTAAATCCTATCATAAAAAGATAAATTTCGCTCTATTCTCTACATAAAACGTAATAATTTTATTTTCTTTGAAAAAAAGGGGTTTTAGAATCTCTGACGAATGGTAAAATAAGTAGTGAGACCTATGTATTATACTATTAAGTTGTGACCGAACAGTGTACAAGAGAGGATCCGTTATGCAGGTTTTGCATTTAGAGTACAGTGCATTTTTTAGAAAGATTATACATGACATGCTCATTGAAGCGGGATTCAATGCATTTTCTACGAAAAGTGGAAAAGATGTCTATCAAATATTAGCAACAGAAGATATTGATGTGATCATTACTGGTTTAGAACTTTCAGATATGACTGGTGAAGATCTGATTGGAAATTTAAGAGATTCAAAATTTGGTGAGTTACCAATTGTAGTCATTACTGGTTCTGAAATGTCAGAAGTTAGGCAAAGACTTAAAGGGTTATTTATTGATGACTTTATTGTGAAAACGCAGTTAACACAAGAAAAACTGATTGATTCTTTAGAACGTGTTTCCCATTAAAAATTGAAATCTAATAAAAATGTATAGAAGCAGGTGTAGATAATAATCTACATCTGCTTTTCTTATTGCAAATGTATAACTTAACACCTGGCAAATGAGCTTTACACTCTGCATATATTTAGTAATCCTTAGATTAGGGACGGGAAGAAATTATTCAAGTGGGGTATACATGCCACAAGGGGAGTGAGCCTATGAAAAGAGAAAAACTTCTATTTATATATTACTTTGCGATTGGCCTATATACTGCAGTCTTATTTGGTCTGGGATTTGCAATATTTAATATTACTGTAGGTGCACAGAAACTACCAATCATCTATGTGATATTTCCCTTCCTAGATGCAATCACAGCAGTTGTTATGGCCCGTTTAATAACTAAGCGGGGTTTAAAAGTGTTCTTCCACCGATTCCTTGCGGTAATCATTGGTCTACATATTCTCATGTTGCCAGTCTTGTTCCAATACACAAACTCAGTTTTAAGTTTTGGTTTAATGCTTGTTTTACTTATTGCAGTAAGTGAAAATTTACTGTTCACACGGACTTACTTGGTTCAAGAAGTCTTCACTTTAGATGAACTTCGAAATTGGATTCCAATCGCCATTAGCTCTGGTGCTGTGGGTGCTTTACTCGGAGGGGCAATACTAAGAGCAAGCGAAGGTGTATTAGCACCGGGGCTCGTGTATTTATTTGTTTTGCCCGCATTAATCGTCATAGCATATACGTCTCATAGCCTACTTGATACAGCCCGTGGAAAAGGCAGAGAGATCTTCACAAAACGTATGGTCACAGGCAAGTCTATATGGAACTATGCAACAGGGCAAGCATTCTTACCCTTACTCATAGCTTGTGTGGCACTCATTGCTGTAACAGATACCGTGAACGAGTACTTGTTCCATTTCTATTCAACGTCTGTATTACAAGATATTGAACGATTAACCGGTTTTTTAGGTGTATTTTTAACCTTAAGATATACAACGGAACTTTTGCTGAACTTATTCTTATATAACCGTTTAGTAAAACGTATTGGTTCAATAAATATTATGCCAATCCTACTAGGTGTGGCTGCAGTCAGTTTGATGATTGTAAATGTAGCTGAAGGTCAGCTGTATTTGGTTTTATTAGGCCGAGTTTTATCGATTGTAGCAGTGATTGGATTTTTGATGTATTTGCTTGAGGTATTCTACCAGCTACTTGATCCTCTTTATAGACCAGCCCTTGTGACCATTGTTGGATATATTGATGCCTTTGCTGGATATGCTCTTGGTGGCGGTTTACTTGTCATTCATACCATGGGTATTTTGTCATCGGGTGTTTTGGTTGTAGGCCTGTGTGTACTCTTATCTGTGTTTGCAGTATTATGGGTGATTAATAAGAAGAGTTTTATAGATGTTCTTAATGCTTCCCAGAGTGCGGAAATGTCCACTGCTGTTGAAGAGTTAATTGGGAGTGGCCAGTCTACAGATATGTTAGAAACATTAATTGAACGTGCCCGTTACGGTAGCCGTTCTGAACGATTGTTCCTACTTTATGCAATTAAAAAGCAGTCTATAGGTGATCAAAAATCATGGTTGTCACGGTTGTTTGAAATGTCTGAAATGGAACTTCGCGTTACAATTCTTGAACACGTGTTTGAACATAGAATTTTTGATTTTGAACCCGCTTTACATCCACATGAGTTAACGGAGGACTTTAAAAACTGGTTGGTAACAAAGTGTTTTGCCAACTATCATCAAATGAAAAATGCCCAGCTTTTCATTAAACTTAAGCAAGTCTTAACGGATACCCAACCAGTTGATGATGCTGTAAAGTATATGAAATACTACATGTATGAAAATCGACACGAGTGTTATGGTATGGTTCTTAAAGCTTTAAAAGATCGGAGACGTTTAGAAGACGACGAGTTGATTGATACGATTATAATGGCTTATCAATCATTTGAAGATGAAGTGCACCTCATTTGGTTTAGAGAAGGACATATGTCTTCCCCAGGTGTTATGGCCTATTATGACGATGAGCTTAACTACAGTGCACTCAAAAGGTTTTTAAGTTTTACAAATTACACCCTGATTTCAGAAGTTGTAGCCGCATACGATTTAGAAACCTTGCACACACAACTAGAATCAGAAGACAAGTCTGTCATAGAGTGGGTTTGCATAGCTGAATCGGAGAGACGAGATAGTCATTCGTATACACATTTTTCACAGTTATTAAGCGCCTTGTATCATATTATTTGGACTGAGCGTAATATAGATTTGAACCATGCATCGGCTCAGTTCCTTAAGTATGAACTTGAACAAATCCGTTTAGCAACTGAAGCGGTGCTTGTTGACCAGTCCTTTGATAGAGGACATGTAAGTTTGGCTGGGCAAAGTTATTCGTATTTGTCCGACGTTAAAAAACGCCCTGTTTTGATTGAGATGATCCGAGGTGTTAAGAGGGACAAATGGTCAGAATGTTTAATAGGGTTATTAGAAACTGAAATTGATTATTGTGACTTAAAACATGAAGTATTCAGATTTGGTGATAAAGGGGACTGGATAGAAGCTCTACTCGCTTATAATAGGGGGGATGACATGGATGATAACAAGAAAAAAGAAATAGACTTTATGATCGCATTAAAATCAATACCAATGTTTGAGACATTAGATATTGATACGCTTAAAAAACTCTCAGAAATAGTTACGGTAAGTCCTATGCACTCTGGAGATACTATTGTGAGAAAAGGCCAGAGGGGATCAAAGTTCTTTGTACTTCTACGAGGTCAGGCTGCTGTGTATTTAAATGAGAAAGAATCTCCTATCGCAGTGATACCTGAAGGTCAGATGATAGGAGAACTTGGTGTAATTAACAATGACATACGTACTGCAACGGTTAAAGCGGATGGTCCCGTAGAACTTCTGGCTATGGAGGGAGAGGCATTTCTCGAACTCATACAAAAGAATACAGCAATTAGTATGGCAGTCATTCAAACCTTGTCATTCCGTCTAACAGATATGTTGAAGGCACGAGAAAAGTCTTCATAATATGGTATGATGGAGTATGAGACCAGTTTGTAAATGTCTTAATAAGAGGCGTATGGGAAACTATACGCCTCTATATTTATGAGCACAAAAAATTAAGGGATCAAACACCCACTAAGTTTGGAAAGGAATATAAATAGAACTAAAAAATATTAGACTATATAATTATCATAGTCAGGCCTTAGATTTAAAGGGAAAACTCAATAAAGTTGATGTTGAAAAAAACCGACGATATAATAAAGATAAACTTTATTTATCGTCGGTTTTATTATGAGGAGATATTAGAATGAGCAATGTCATTCAATTTATAAGTAAAGATCTTTCTGAATATCGTAAGCAGTGTAGATTTATCAATAGAAATGTCAACCTTAAGAATGAGTATGGTGGTATAAGTTCGTACCCTTGTATTGTTCTCTATGAACGAGAAACAGGAATACCTTTGCTTTATACAGGCTTTGAAAAATATGTTAGTCCATTAGTAATAAGTGAAACTAGAGATGGAGAGACATTGGCAAAAAGAGCAGTTGGTGTTTGTAATTTTCTCAATTATCTTTTATATCAGACTCAGAGTAACAGTATACATGAGTGTTCAATTACCACTATTAGAGAGTATCTAATCTTCTCAAGGACAAAAGAATCGGGAGAGAAGTATAGCCATGATACGTGGGTGCGCTATCGAGGTTTTCTGTTCGATTTTTTAAATATGTATTATAAAGCAAATAAGAATATTTTACCTTTCAATTATGATGGGGATGTATTGCAGACAATAGTACATATCAATGGTACAAGTAAACATAACAGTTTTTCTGTCTTACGCAATGCTGGGTTAAATGTAAAAGGACCTAGAACAACTCACAAGAAGAATAGAATCCTTGCCAAGGGATATTTGGATTTGATGATGTTTGAGGCAAAAAAATATGAACCTGCCTTAGCGCTCGCTATTGGATTACAAGCCTATGCAGGACTAAGAGAAGGTGAAGTTGTCAATCTGACGTGTAGTAGTCTTAAGATTATAAGAAAACAGTTTTCTATGATATCAGCTATTGAACTTAATTTGCTCGAATCAGCGCCATTTTTCGTTAATTGGCAAAAGAAAACAAAGCCAGGTTCTATAAAAAAATACAGAGTACAGAAGGTTTATGAAGATTTTATTTCTCAGATAGTTGATTTATATGATGCACATATTCAAATGTTGGAAAGCAATGGTTATGATACTAGCAGAAAAGCGCCTCTTTTTGTAAATCATCAGGGGAATCCAATGACTGTACAAACTTACTCGAACAGAGTCAAAAGACTTTTCTATGACCATTTTCTTTTTTCTTTAAGGCATACATGTGAGAAGCAAAACACTTTAGCTGACAATGTAGCCTTCCTGGAAACTTATGAAAAGGAATATCCTGGAGCACACATGTTTAGACATTGGTTTACGATGTATTTAATTACAAATGCAAAATTGTCGAGCGGTGAAGTCATGAAATGGCGTGGAGACTCTAGCCAAGATTCAATGAACTCTTATATTCATGAGAACTATGAGTTGATTGAATTATATAGAGATAGCTCTTACACATTTCAATCACAGCTTTTAGAGGATATTATTGGGTGAAATTATGACTGAGAATAAAAAATGGTTAAAGAAAAATACAATATCAATACGTATTGCAGCTTCAAGATTAAAGATAAAATCGGAAGTACTTAGATACTATATAGAGTGTGGATTAGTTGAGAGTAGAGATAATAGAATACACAAGTCTGATATAGAACTTATTCAGAAGCAAATGAGCGAATATATTAGTATGACTGCATTTATCAAGGGACAGGATTCAGATAGATTTAACGCTAAGCTAGCACGTAATAGAAATAAGTACATTGATTTTCTAGAAATTAATGAGTATTTTGGAGTTAAGTTATATAAAACTGAAGAAGTGCCTTTTTCAGAAAAAAGTAGTAATGAGTATTTTATTAAGAAAGAAGATGCTGATTTCATTAACTTCAAAAGTATTAATTTTTTTGATGATTATGGTTACACTGAAAAAGAAAAGATATCCAGGATAATCAAAAAAGAAGGTGGACATCGGTTAACAATGAGATATGTAAGTAGCTTCATTGAAAACTTCGATGATAGGAATAATAAATATACTCCATCTATGACGAATTTTGTGGAAATAATGTTGTCAGCTGGAGATATTAGAATGCTTGCTGATGAAGACATCATATCAATGATAGAAAATTGTAATACTTCACGGACAAAAGAACTAATCGTTGAATTCACCAAATATGCAAGCGGTTTTGAGAAAGTCAAATATAATAAAATTGATCTAGAAAAACGAGAAAGTAAGTCAATTTTAGCTTATTCATACGACGACTTTGTTCGACTTGCTAAAATATTATTTAATGCTGAATACGATCGGGAACACAATTTAACTAGTAAATCTTTGGACAACCATAATTTTGCTGAGATGTGGTTGTTTTTATCAGTTCACTTCATTTGTGGATGGCGCGCATCGGATATATGTAGTAACTGGGTATACCTAAATCTAAAAAATAATGACAATCATTTTATGATAAATATAGATACGCTTAAAGAGGATATTTTGAATGAGAAAATAAGTACTAAGATATATGAAAGTGTAGCCTTGTATGCTATTAGAAAAATTGAGCTGTCTTTTAATTTACCGTCAAAACTATCTAGAGCTTCAGCTAGAAAATTACGTTCGGAGATTGTACCTGATCTTAGAGCTTTCTTTGGCAAATTAATTCTAATTGCTGAGGTTCATAATTTGAATTCCAATAATGGATATATGAAAACACATAGGATAGCTAGATACTGTAACTGGACTTATTGTAGAGATTTTTTTGGTGAAGATATGTTTTTGCTAACAGGTAGACAAAATATTTTATCAAGAAGACTTAATAAATCATATTTGCAAGGGATAGAACAGGCTACAAGAGATAATGGTAATACAACTCTAGTAGCACATATTGTTGCGTCCTTTGCAAGGAATCATGCAAATATTGATACTACAGCAGTTTACTTAAAGGATCATGGACTTACTGGCGAGTCTGCTGAGGTTGTATTATATATGATGATGCAAAGAGGAGTATTTGGTGTTTCTTCATATTATGCGCTTATATCTGCTTATCCAGAAGCCTTTGAGAAGCTTAGTGTCAGAGATCAGACTAAACTTATGGAAAATTTATCACTGACAGCATATGAAATTGAAACATTAGGAACTGTCATGATTGCTAAGGAAAAGATTGCTAGTGAGTTATCACAAGGTTATGAAGATGAACCAGCCAAAATTCTCAAAGCAATGTATTCAATTGGACAAGGTCGAGGAAAATCAAAAGATGCAGGTGTTTATTGTATGAAGAAAGCTCTTGGAAAAATGTGTGTACATCCTACATATGAGTCGTGCTTGGCAAATCTGTGTAAGTATCATGTCTTCACAAATGATGGTGTACCTGCATTAATTGGAGTAGTGAAAAAATATAGAGATAAAGCAATTAGTACAGGTGATAAGAAGTATGAAGTAGCGTTACATAAGAAAATCATTCCTGCCTTCCAATATATAATCAATGCCGTTATTAAGGAAATGTCAAAATATGAGAAAGAAAAAATTAAGCTATTAATAACGGAGGCTCTTAATGAATAATGTTTTGCGAGAAGTAAGACTAGATGATGTAGTCATTTATACAGAACATATATATAGTCAAAGTACGTTGAGTGAGTGTAAAAAAATCTTCAATAAGCTTGTAGAAGAAGGTTCAATTAAAGGGAAATTCAGTGATGACAATTGGTTGGGTTATTCAGGTGTAAAATATTTTGGGATTTCATTTCAATTTGACAATAAGAAATATAAATCATGTATAGGTAAAGAATTTGGCATTGCCCAAGAGACGATGAAGAACATGCTAAAGTGTTTCGCAATATACTGTAATGGCTTGTATGTTTACAACACGATAGCTAAGAAGAAGATTAATGTAATATGTGATTTCTTAGAAAACTATAAGGAAAGGAATTATAGGATTTATAGTGAGGATTTAAGTACTTTAGAGGAGTTCCTTGCTTTTATCAATACTCCTGTAAACCAGATAGAGAAAGTCACATTAAATATCAGAATAAAAATTAGAAGAGGAGCTAAGCAGAGGCAACTTAGTCCAGTAATAAATTATCTTGTTGTCGAGAATGAGATAAATTCTATATACAGTAGTCAACTTGATGATGAAACTTTTAAAAGATGGTTTCCAATATATTTTTGGGTGAATATAACCTTTATTTTGCCTTTAAGAGCGACAGAAATGCTAGTGACTCCCCGAGAATGTATTGCACGATTGAATGACAAGGTGATTCTAAGAACTCGTCGATCTAGACTAAAAAAGGGTAAAAGAACCGTTTATTATGATGTTCAGAAAGATTACAAAGAGTTTGAGTATGAAATTCCTGATGCGATTGTTGCTGCGAATATTGAAAAATATATTGAATTGACAAAGAAGCAAAGTCGAAGGTTTCTCTTTGAATATAGTGAGCTAATGCTTAATGAAATGCTTTCGTTATCGGCATTTAACATTTTACTTTGCAGATTTATTGATGAAAGAATAATTGGTAATAAAAAGTATGATTTTGCAAAGTATGCATCTGGAATAAAGGACTTTGAATATATCACTGCTGGTGACAGCAGACCTATTGCAATGGCAAATCTGTATTTTCAAAAATTTGGAGAAGATATCTGTCGACAGCTTGCAGATCATACAAATATTAATACAAGCTCTGGATATTACACTAATATCTCGGAAACAATCTTAGCTTCATCTATAATTCAGTATCAGAAACGAATGAGTTATCAAACCCGAGATTTAAAAAACAAATTTGAAAAGAGTAAAAATCTTGTTACTGTATCTGATAAATCAGTTTGTATTTCAAGAAGACGTGAGATAGATATTGAAGATTTAACAGATTGTATTGACGAAGGTCATCTTGAAGATTGTATGGGCTGCAAATTTTATAGGCCATCAGCTAATGAGTTAGATGCAGTCTTAAAAAGACAGAAAGAGAAAGCTGATGTTAGTGCAAAATGTGCTATTGAGTTTATGAATAATATTATGAGCATAAAGAATAGAAGTACAACACTTGAAGAAGTTTTTCTTTCGGTACAAACTAAAGCTACAAGATACCGGATGGGTTGCAATATCAAAGTTGAGGAGAAGTGGAAAGAATGGGAAAATCACAAAAATACACAGAAGACCAGCTGTTAGAAGGCGTTGTTAAGTATTCTGATTTTTATAAAAGGAAAATTAAAGCTACAGAGTTAGCTAAATGGTGTAGGCTTAATGTGCCTGGTCTTGAAGAAGTAAGAGATTACCATTTTAAAAGGACTATTAAAGAACGTGATCTTAAGACTGGAAAGATGTTAGAACGACAAAAGCTTTGTACTAGAAAGATTGAAGAAATTAATAAATCACGTAGTTTAAGAGTAAGTATAGGTTCAAATTTAATTTTTAGAGCGTCAAATATTGATGTTATTTTTCAACAATCACAATTAACTCAAAAAAAGCTAATTGTTGAAGCTAGGGAGACGTTTGGTAAATTGTTGAGTAAAAACTATCAACTTGAAAGAGAAAATGAAGATTTGAAGAGAACGAATAAGGAATATAAAGCTTCTCTGAATCAAATTGATAATACTGTGTGTGTACTTCAAAAAGAAATAAAAAAAGTAACTAAACAAGTGAATTATTTGATGAAAGAAGTAGATTTAGAAAATCGAAAAGAAATGTTAGAAAAAATTGGTGTTAAAGATGAAGCGATTGATTTAAATGTTTATGTTGAAAATTTACAGCAATCGTTAGATGAAGTCATGAATATTAAAAATGTATTGATAGGACAAAGTAAAAATAGCACCATTGTTGAATGTGAGAAAAAAAGATTTGCTGAGGATTCAGTAAAGGTAAAACAAAGTTTCGTTGAAAATGTTACTAAGGGGATTGATTTTGATTAAGAAAATTAAACTGGAAACTAGTCTTGCATTTTTAAATCCAGATTTGGCGAAGGAATGGCATCCTACTAAGAATGGCAATTTGAAACCCCAAAATGTAACTAAAAATTCTAACAGGAAAGTATGGTGGAGATGTGTAAAAAGGCATGAATGGAAGGCAATTGTTAATAGTCGTTCTAAGGGATCAGGGTGTCCATACTGTTCAGGGCTTCGAGCTATTAAAGGGGAGACTGACTTGGCAACAATAAATCCCGAACTTCCAAAGGAATGGCATCCTACAAAGAATGGGAATTTGAAATCAAGTGAAGTGACCGCTAAGTCGAGTAAAAAAGTATGGTGGCAATGTGAAAAAGGTCATGAATGGGAGGCCGTAATTTCAAAACGTTCTGGAGGAAATGGCTGTCCATATTGTTCAGGGAATCGAGTTATAAAAGGGGAGACTGACCTGGCATCAACAAATCCCAAACTGGCAAAAGAATGGCATTCTTCGAAGAATAGAAAGTGGAAACCCAATGAAGTGACCGCTAAGTCGAGCAAAAAAGTATGGTGGAAATGCGGAAAAGATCATGAATGGGAAGCAACTATTGCAAGTCGTTCTGGAGGAAGTGGCTGTCCATATTGTTCAGGACTTCGAGCTATAAAAGGGGAGACTGACCTGGCGACGATAAATCCTAAATTAGCTAATGAGTGGCATTGTACGAAGAACAAGAATTTGAAACCAAATGAGGTAACTCACAAATCCGGTAAGAAAGTATGGTGGCAATGTGGAAAAGGTCATGAATGGGAAGCTACTATTTCAAATCGCTCTTTAGGAAGAGACTGTCCATATTGTTCAGGACATCGAGCTATAAAAGGAGAGACTGACCTGGCGACGATAAATCCTAAACTAGCTAATGAATGGCATTGTACGAAGAACAAGAACTTGAAACCAAATGAAGTAACTCACAAGTCGAACAAAAAAGTATGGTGGCGATGTGAAAAAAACCATGAATGGGAAGCGACTATTGCAAGTCGTTCTGAAGGAAAAGACTGTCCATATTGCTCAGGACTTCGAGCTATAAAAGGTGAGACTGACCTGGCGACGATAAATCCTAAACTAGCTAATGAGTGGAATTGTACGAAGAACAAGAATTTGAAACCAAATAAAGTAACTCACAAATCAGGTAAGAAAGTATGGTGGCAATGTGTAAAAGGTCATGAATGGGAGGCGACTATTGCAAAGCGTTCTGGAGGAAAGGGTTGTCCATATTGCTCAGGACGTAAACCTATAAAAGGAGAGACTGATCTGGCAACAATAAATCCTGATTTAGCAAAGGAATGGCATTCTTCAAGTAATGGGAAGTTGAAACCGAATGAAGTGACCGTCAAATCGAACAAGAAAGTATGGTGGAAATGTGGAAAAGATCATGAATGGGAAGCGACTATTGGAAGTCGTTCTGGAGGAAGTGGCTGTCCATTTTGTTCAGGACTTCGAGCTATAAAAGGGGAGACTGACCTGGCGACAATAAATCCTAAACTAGCTAATGAGTGGCACCTTACGAAGAATGAAAATTTGAAATTGGATGAAGTAACTGAAAAATCAGGAAAGAAAGTATGGTGGCAATGTGAAAAAGGTCATGAATGGGAAACTACAGTTATAAATCGTTCTCAAGGAAATGGTTGTCCATATTGTTCTGGACATCGAGCTGTAAAAGGTGAGTCGGATTTGGCAACGAAAAAACCAGAGCTAGCAAAGGAATGGAATTCACCGAGGAATAGAAACTTGAAACTTGAGGATATTGCAGTGAAATCTAATAAAAAAGTATGGTGGCAATGTGAAAAAGGCCATGAATGGGAAGCTGCTGTTAATAGTCGAACTGCTGGAAATGACTGTCCATATTGTTCTGGTTATCGAGCTATAAAAGGGGAAACAGATTTGGCAACGATAAATCCTGAGTTAGCGAAAGAATGGCATCCCACAATGAATGGAAAATTGAAGCCTGATATTGTGACTAGTAAGTCAGGTAAAAAAGTATGGTGGCAATGTGAAAAAGGACATGAATGGGAGGCTCTTGTTTCAAATCGTTCTAAAGGAAGTGGCTGTCCATATTGTTCAGGATATCGAGCAATAGAAGGCGAGTCGGATTTGGCAACGAGAGATCCTGAGTTAGCGAAAGAATGGCATCCTACTAAGAATGGAATCTTGAAACCTGATGCTGTTACTATACGGTCGGGTAAAAAAGTATGGTGGATTTGCTCGGAGAATCACGAATGGAGAGCTGCGATAGGTGCCCGTTCAAAAGGTAGTAAATGCCCTGTTTGCAGAAGAAATAAATAGTTTAAGATTCGATTTTTCAGAGAGAGTTGAATGTAGTTTTATACGTATTGATATACACATTGATAAAGGAGCAATTGTTTTGGCAGCATTATCATTGAAACTAGCAAAGGAATGGCATCCAACAAAAAATATAGATTTAAAGTCATGTGATGTAAAAAGCAAATCAAACAAGAAAGTCTGGTGGCAATGTGATAAAGGCCATGAATGGCAGTCAACTGTCGCAAATCGTTCTTCAGGAAAAGACTGTCCATATTGTTCAGGACTACGTGTTATAAAGGGAGAAACGGATTTAGCTACTGTAAATCCTAATATAGCCAAACAATGGCATCCTATAAACAATGGTGATTTGAAGCCGGAAGATGTTAAACCTGGTTCAGATAAAAAAGTGTGGTGGATTTGTGCAAAGAACCATGAATGGGTGGCATCTATATCAAGTCGTAATAAAAGAGGATGCCCGTACTGTTCGGGAAAACGAGTTATAAAGGGAGAAACTGATTTAGCAACGGTTAATCCTCTATTAGCAAAAGAATGGCATCCTACTATGAATGGAACTTTGAAAGCACAAGATGTTACATCAAAATCTCACATGAAAGTATGGTGGAAATGTAAAGAAGGCCATGAATGGCAAAGAACAGTTCATGGACGAGCTAATAATAGTGGGTGCCCATATTGCTTTGGTAGATTAGCAGTTAAGGGGAAAACAGACTTAGCAACAGTGAATCCTTTATTGACTCAAGAATGGCACCCTGAAAAAAATGGTACTTTGAAGCCGGATAATGTAACAATTGGATCTCATAAAAAAGTGTGGTGGAAATGTCAAAAAGGCCATGAATGGGAATCTGCCATCTATAGTCGATCTAAATCTGGTTGTCCTTTTTGTTCTGGAAAACGAGTATTAAAAGGTAAAACGGACTTAGCGACGATAGATCCCGTTTTAGCGAGTGAATGGCACTTTGTTAAGAATGGAGAGTTGAAACCAGATGCGGTAACTGCTAAGTCAAATAAGAAAGTATGGTGGAAATGTAAAGAAAACCATGAATGGAGAGCTGTTATCAATGATCGTGCTCATGGCAGTGGGTGTCCAATATGTAGAAAGAATAGCAGTGGATGATAAGGTAGTATGATTAAGAATATTAGCAGCTATTATTGAAGCTGAAAGTGTGATTGCTAATTCTAGAAACTAAGTGAGTTTGTCAAGAAATTGGAATAAACATTCCAGACAGTATATTGAATATTATTCGAAGCCAGTTGAGACGGTTCAATTTTATGAGTAGAAAGAATTGCTTTTCTAGTAATCTACTTTGTATAGAATCCAAACGATAGAGGGAAAATGATGAGGACATACTGCTTATATTGTGATAAGGAAGTTGAGTTTAGTAAGTCATACCAAGGAATCACATGTTGCTTCTTCGTCATCATGTGGCTTAATGTCTTATTGCGTTATTTAAACACCAAAAACTGTATAGAAGTGATCGGTAATGTCATCAAGAATGATTTTTGTTTGAGAATGAATCTCTAGCATAGCTGGGAAGTCTGCTATCATCGGTTTGCTGAATATACAAAGGATTAGTGTCTCATTAGCATTGATGCATACTTATTTTTCCCGTTTATCAATGCCTAGTAACGCTCAGCAAAAAAAATTGTGAGCACTTTTGAATGCTGGTCCTTAGTTCTTCTTAACTCTTCTCTAAGGTTCTAAAACAATGTCACAAGCTGGTACTCCTACAAGAAGGTACTGATCTTTATATCCTTTTAAGTAGTCTCTAAATTTTTCTAGACCTTTAATCATAAATATTACTCCAATACTTGTTAACTAGTTCATTAACACTAATAGAAATTCTTTCATCCATCTCATCACTAAAGAGTAGCTGTAACATTAAGGGATGCATGTTACCATTCCAAAGAGGTACTTGGTGTTTCCATACTTGAATTACTAGATGTTGCTCGTTTTCAGATGTTATGTTTGTAAAGTATTGCTTTATTGCACTCCATGCTCTATAGTGGACAGCTAACTGTACATTTTGGGATTCTGCTAGGTTTGTGAGTGTAGAAAGTGCCATTTCACCCGTTTCATGAAATAAACTCTCGTTTACATTGCTCATTCCATTAAAATATACAAGTTCAGTTTGTTGAATGGGGTTGAATAGGTATTGCTGTGCTTTCTCCCACATTTGTGTCTGTGTTATTGTTCGATACCATATGGCTGAGTTTCTGAACTTTTCTTTTGTTAGTAGACCAAATTGGGCTAGTTCATCAAGAGATCTATTAATAGACATTCTCGAAAGCTTCTCACCTTGAAAATCAGACACTTTAATTTTATTAGAATCTGAATCAAGTATTAGAAATAGAATGTACTGTGTTGCTGGTGTGAATTGTTTTCTGCTATTCATTTTTTTAGCGTAATATTCCTCAAGAGCAATACCAAGATGAGGTATAAAAATTTGCATACTACTCACAATAAATGACATCCTATGTGCAATTAATCTGTCTCTTGAATATTTATCTAATTCACTAGTACAGTAAACGACAGGGATGTCTGATAGGTCTGAGATCATCTTAATTCGTTGTACAATTTGCTTGATTTTTAGTGGTTCAAGACCTTGTTTTTCATATAGAAAGTACAACTCTTTATCTAGTAACCTAGTGTGATATAACTCATAATTTCTTGTGAAGTATGCAGGCAAGCTCTTTGGCATTTCAACATTATCAATTTTGAGATCAATATCAAATGTCTTGTTCAAGTAGTTTAGGCATCCAGTTTTGAAACTCATGTATTCACCTCCATTGTCATTTCATTTAAGTGTAACACAAAATCTTAGGCTGTAACACATTTGTGTTACAACTCAGAAAAATGTGTTACATCTTTTTTCATAATCCTATTTCGCCAACAATTGACTGAAAATTCAGGGAATGGTAAGCTGATATTGATCTGAGAACGTGAAGAACGTATATGGTCAATAGAAGTTAACGGATGACAGTTTTAAGTGTATTGACTGGTTGAACTTGACTAAGCTTGGAGGATATCTGGACTAGATACACGAGAATATAAACTCGTTTTTTGACGTACCTCAATTCAGGTGTCAAGAAAGGAGTTTTTTGATGTCAATTTATGATGAACTGCCGCAGTTTATCGAAGTCCCCAATGTGAAAACACAAAATGTGCGACTGAAATTCGCAGGACAGAAGTATAGTTTAGTAGGTGACCAGGTACTTCAAAATCCACCTTAGCAGATACAATAATCTGTGCGAGTGTTGATCCCGTTAAAAAGAGAAGGGTAGGGGAAAATCTTGTTATGTAAACATTAAAATATGTGTTGATGGTTCTCTCTGCAAACACAGATTAACACTGGATTAAGTATTAGTTCAAAGAATCGCTCAGGATGTAGTATCACAGAGAGTATTTAATGGGAAAGACAGAAGTTGCATTATATAACTTAACTTCTACTAGTAAAAGATGGGTATTAGTTCGAATGTATATAACATTACTGATAATGTAAGTGGACTGACAATGAAAGTGAGGATGTCTTGGCTAAGAATAATAAACCTTCTAAGGTCATATATATAATCATTAAAGGAAAAGGATCTGCACCGAAAATTGTGACAAGCTGGGATGTATGTTCAAAGGCAGTGACAGGCTTTTCAAAACCCATGTTTAAGGGTTTTACAGCTTCTGAGTATGCAGGTGCTGCTAAATATATAATGTCACGCACACAGGGAAAGACAAAGACTAAAATGCTTGAGAAACTTGAGTCTATGAAGCATGTATTTGGTGACAAGGCTGAAGCTAAGAAATCACCTAAGGCTAAGAAGGAAAAGAAAAAGGACGTAGCCCATGAAGGTTTTATTCAAGTTCATCCAGGAGCGGATAAGCCTAATCGTCTTCCTTGTACTCTAGATTTCTATCCTAATCTTGAATCTAGAATTGGTTATCCCTTCACAGAGGACCAAAAGGATATTATTGAGTGTTGTTATGGAAAGTCACTTACCAAGGCAACAGCCGGAGCGGGAAAGACCACAACTATGACTGCCAAGATTGGCCGTATGGTTTTAGTTGAGAAGATACACCCAAAGAGAATACTTGCTATGTCTTTCTCAAAAATGTCTGCTAAAGATCTTGAAAAGCGATATAAAGAGCTCTTCCCTGAACCAGAAGCACAAGGTGTAGAGTTTAAAACCATTCATGCTTTCGCTTATAAGGTGGTCCAAGACCAGTACAGAAAGCTTAGGAAGTCTGTAAAGCTAATTGATAAAGCTATTGATGAAGAGGGAAATCCACTTTCTGATAATCGTCTTATTGGGAAAATATACTTTGAGCTTCATAACAAGTATCTAAAGAATGAGGAGTCAGCAGACATCATCAATGATATTGGCATCATCAAGAATAGGATGCTTAAGCCTCACCAAGTGGGTTCGAATTTCAGTGACATCGATAAGATCTATGAGTCATATGAAGCCGAAAAGAAAAGACTTGGTGTCATTGACTACGGAGATATGCTGACTGAGTGCTATAGGTTCTTAAGTAGTGATCATGAGATCCTTGGGTATTACGGCTCCATGTATGACCATATTATTTTAGATGAGGCTCAAGATACAAGCACTGTGCAGGGGTGTATTATGGCCCTGCTTGCTACAATATCTAAAAACCTTACTCTTGTGGGTGATGATGACCAGGCGATCTATCCATGGCGAGGTGCTGATCCAGAGTTTCTTGTCTACTATACAAACAATAATCCAGAGACAGTTGCATTTGATTTAGGTGTCAATTACAGATGCCCTCAGAATGTGGTCAAATACGCTATGACTCTAATTGAATACAACCAGATTAGACTTGAAAAACCTATTCAGTCCTTTAAAAAGACGGATGGGAAGATTGTTGATATGGTCTGTAAGAGTTATTCTGAGCAGATAAATGAAGTCAGTTCAGTTATTCATGCTCTTAATAAGAATGATCTCAATGACACAGCAATACTTTTTAGAAACAACATGTCTGCAATCCCGCTTATTGACATGCTTTATGAAAGCGGGATTGACTTTTATGTTAGAGGCGATAGGTTCATGGCCTTCTTTAACAACTGGTTATTTGCTGATATCATGAGACTCTTAAGACTGTTTCATGACCCTTCTGATAAGGAAACATTTGTGTCTCTTGCTTCAAGATTAGGCATTCGGATTCGAAAGGACATCCTTTTGCGTCTTCCAGAGTCAAGAAATGCAGTAAAAGCAGCACTATCTATAGAGAAGCTGTCTGATAGAAATAAGACTAAGATAATGGATCTCCTTCGGTCTATTGACGAATTCGAGTTTAGAGACGTTTCTGGCTCAATTCGATATATTCTGGATAAAACAAAGTACTCAGAGTACGTGAAAAAGCGAGAGCAGTCTGATATGGGCTCTGGTGTGCCTGCAGATATGATCAGAAAGATTATGTCTCAGCTGGGTTCAAGATCTTTAAGTATTCCTGAGTACCATGAAAAAATGATTAATTTGAAGGCTTATATAGAAAAGCTCTCAAAGTCTAGAAGAAAACGTACAGGGGTTAGTCTTCTTACGATACACTCTTCAAAAGGTCTAGAGTTTGAAAATGTTCTTATAGTGGATATGGTTGAAGATGTGCTTCCAAGCAAGTCTGTAGGTAAGGACAAGAAAAAGCTTGAAGAGGAACGTAGGCTCTGTTATGTTGCCATCACTAGAGCCAAAGAAAACCTCTATATGTATAGTTTAGATAGTGGAGATTCTAAACCATCTAGATTCCTTCAGGAGATGGTTAACACAAATCCATGTAAGTCAAGTAATGAGAGAAAAACATCAGAAGTCGATCCTATTAGAAGTTGGGATTATGGTAATAAAGTGGTGCCAGCTGATAAACCGAAACTTGCTGCCAAAACTAAAGTCAACTCAGCCCCGCTTATTAAAAGTGAGAGTGAGTTAACAGCTGGTCTTCGTGTTTCTCATGACAAGTTTGGTTCAGGCAGTGTAAAAACTATTGATGAATTAAAGGTCATTATTGCCTTTGATGAAGGCAAGCAAAGAACTTTCCTCGTTTCGTTTGTTGTAGGTAACGGAATGCTGTATAGAATATAGAACGGAGTAATTAGATGTCAGAAAAATTATTGAAATGATAGATGAGATTATGTCTTCTGATGAGGACGGCTTTGAGCAGGGCATATCTGAATGGTATGGAGATCAGTACGGACATGAACCTGATGAGGTTATAATCGAGGAGGATTCTATAGTTGTTGTGGTTTATGATGAGGAGTGTTTTTATCATCTAAGCAGATTATGGCGCAATTAACTAATATTCTGATTCTCTAGTGTAAAGCGGGTGGTCTGTTGAATAATATCTTTATAGTACAAAACACATCTCTACATGTTGTAAGGCTAATAAAGACTATTAACAATCTATCCACAGATTTGTATAATTTTGAAATGCCATAACCTATGATCATTTGAAGCGGGGCTGTGCAGTAAATGTCCTCAGTGACATCTCTTTTCCAATTGAACTGGGTGATCATGAAGCAGTTTTAATTTTTTCTGGACCAGTCATGCCGGTTAAGGAACTTTCAGGTGTCGCTCATATAGAAATTTGCAAAGAGCTATTCGGTAAATCATTTGAATATGACACCAGTGCCCCGCGCACCGTTTTAGATGACTCTTACCACTACTACTGCATTAAATGTGGTGAGACATCAAGTAATCGCCCTTTTGAAGGGAATTGTTACTGTGGGGATAAAATGGTTGAAGTCGCTCCTTGTGAGATATGTGGAATGAAGCTGGTTGTTACAGAGACTATACCGGTCACCACGTTTTGTCCAAACTGTAATCCAGAACTCTTAGAAGTATTCTGTAAAAAAGTTGATGAAGGAGAATAAATGACAGACAAAGATATTCTAATAGAGCTAGAGAGCCAAAAGAGAAGCGTAAAGGCTTTATCAGCCGTATTTGAGATGTGCGATAGAAAGCCCAAATGTGTTGAAGAACGAGTTTTACAAGCCTACATACGCCACCATGGTGCTACGGATGCATCAAAGGTCCTTAATGATGAAGGATTGCGACTGAAATCTGAAAAAGGTGAAAGAAAATACTACTCAAGTGATATCACAGGCCTTATACGTGATGATAGTACTAAAGAGAAAGTCAGTCCGGATCTTATGGAGTTAACACTGTTTATGTGTACAAGGGGTCAAAGATATACAGGATGGACGCAAAGACTTGTTGAAGGTTACTATAAGACAATAGAGAATGGAGATGTATGATTATGAATCTTACTATGTTTGCTGAAGGACATACTGGTGATGGTCTTACAGATGCTATTAATAGACAACTTGAAGAGGTTAATGGCAGACTGATTGATGTTAAACCATATTATGCAAATCCCAAGCACTGTGCAATTGTTATATATGAGAAGAACGAGAGTAAATAATTTTCTGGAGGACAGATTTGAAATTTCAACTCTTTGAGAGTCATAACAAGGAACTGATTACCTATTTTGCTCTGTTTGGTCTTATGTTCATAGTAGGACAATTTGAGCATCCAAGTAATCTATTATACATTGACCATAGAGCGAAGATCGGTTACTTAGCATTTATAGCTTTCATGATAGCTTTTGGGCCGACACTTGTCATTGAGGAGATTAAGATTTTCAAACACAGAAGAAAATCAACCAAAGATACTAAATAGAACGAAAGTTTTTTAAAGCCTTCCTACTTGAAAATCTAGGAGGGATTTTTTCGTTTAATAGTTTCTTTATGGACATAAATTGGGTATGTTGTTATATTGAAGAGAATATTAACTAGATATAGATATTTGACAACAAGGAGGGTGCTTATGTGGAACTATGCAGCATTAACTAAAACTGCAAAAATTGCTGGAGGGACTTGTAAGTAAAGGTGTCGCAAAAGGCATGAAAGCAGGCATCGCTAAAGGTATGGAAGCGGGTATGGCAAAAGGTCTTGCAGAAGGTGTTGCTAAAGGCGAACTATCAATGAAGCGTAAACTTGGTGGTCTTGCTTTAGTTGGAGGCGTTGCTCTTTGTTACACCGCATATAAGGGATGTAACATTGCGTATAGTAAATTCATTAAACCAAAATTTGATAATAAGAGATTAGATGAGCAAGATGTGATCGTCGAGTCTGAAGAGATCATAGATACTAAGAAAATTATGGATGACTACATGTTGTCCAATCTAGAAGAGGCATCCGTTGACACTGAAACAAGAATCCTTTTGATCGAGGAGACTTCGGTTGAGGAACATAGGTCATTTAAGATAATTGTTGAAGATGATTACTACTACATTCTTTCTACTTCTGATTTAGGAGTAAAAATAGAATGTCACAGGGGTGAGGAAATTACTGATGTACTTTCAGATCTGCAGTACTCTGGTGAGCGCAACCAGTCTCCTTCTCAACTCGTCTATGAGCATCTACTTATCAATGGATATTTGAATAAAAGCTTTGAAGATCCTGAGTATATTGACATGTCACTGTCAGCTGAAGAGTAGCCAAGTTCAAGTCAATGAGTATATTCCTGTTATTCTAGGTGCAGTTTATCTTAAAGGAGGATTATTATAAACATTACATTAGACTTTTCAACCCCGCTTGGTGCGTTTTTATCTATAATAGCCTTGTTGAGTGTTTCTTGTACTGTCGCAATTGTTGTTGAGAGACTCAGTAAGCACAAGCTGCAAATTATTGGATGGCCATTTGTAATAGTTCTCATCATTACAGTTAGTGCTGTTATAGCATATAACGTTCCGGCTAGTGCACTGGACGGACTTTTTGATTCATCAGAGACTGATTCACCAAGTCAACAAGCTCAGGGCATCCCCACAGAATCAATAACTAGCACTGCTTTTGTAGAAAAACAAACAACTGATGACCAAGGCCCAGTTCATTTAGAAGCAATTATTTTTCATGATGTTAGCACTGATGAGAAATTGCTTGAGTTCTACAGGGCTCTTCATTTGTTTGATCTATATAAGATTCGTGATAATTTAGATGAAAAGGGCTATGATTTCGCTATTACTTGGGAATCACCAGGAATTGAATCAATCGAAACAATAAAACAGTTCCAACGTGATAATGGTTTAAAGGATGATGGGATAATTGGACCTGCAACAGCTGATATTCTTTTTGATGAGAATCATGATAAGTATATGAATCCAAGAATCATTAATTAGGCGCTCAATTGGTGATTTAAGCCCGAATTATATATCTAATTCAAATAAAGAAGGGACACTTGTCAGTGTCCCTTTTGTGTTACTAGTGTTTTGGTACTATGCCTTTACTCAATATCCAAAAGCAGATCATCCACAAATGATGTATTGGTATTACCCATCCCATCACTATTGTCTCTTTCAGAGAGGATTATTAAAGGTCTATTCTTTATTAGGAATGTTTCTGAGCAGTCGAGCTCTACTAAGTCCGCTGAAAGCATTGATATGAGCTTCATTGAATTTTTCACCTTGTATAGTGAGAAAATAGCAAGTAGCTTGCGTCCTTCGAATGAGTACTCACCGTTAATAAAATCTATTCTAAGCGGGAGCCCGCTTGTCTTAAGTGTAAAACTTCTGTCCTCTTCAGGGTAATTCACTTTCTTTCCTGGAGGTTCAAAGTTGTTGATTCTAAGCGTGATTTTCCCAAGTTCTAAAGTGTGAAAACACTGATCGATGGTTCCCTTAGTGGCAGTATAGTGGTCTGGATCTACTTCATAAAATGCCAAACGCCCACCATGATAAATACCATCCAACTGCAGGTTTGGTCCTTCAACTTTATGATATTCATAATTGGGTTTTTTCTTCTTAAGGTTCTTGTTATCCATCCATACAGTCTTGAAGCCCTTGATCTCTTTTTCTAGAGGTGGAGGGGATATATCAGTTAGTTTATAGCCATTACCACTTAACTCAATTGTGAAGGCTTCTGAGGAAGTCGTAACAACATTAAGTGGAGTATTTCTTTCATTCAGTTCAAGCATACCTATGCCTTTATTCATGTGTACATCTCCTTATGAAAAGTCTGATTTCTAATGCAATTATATATCAAACTACCATCGTGTCAATATATGTAAAATAATTTCACCTCCTAATTTTTACACCTCCTGAATTGAAGTGATAAGAACGTCCTTGATGTATACACCCTGTATAAAACAGTACTGTATAGAGTGCATTTTGTATAATTGTCATGGTATTTTTCTTTTTCTACATGGATTATGCTGAATATAGTAGAAATATTTGGTATTATCTAATTGGTAACGTCAAAAATTGAGGGGGGATACCTTTGGAAAGTCTAAAACTTATCGTTGATAAAGAGATTAAAGCTGTTGAAGATGACAGGTTTGGTCATAAGGATTACAGCAATGCACTTGCTGAAATGATTGAGCATCTGAAAGGTTCGTACAGTATCGGGCTACTGGGACCATGGGGTGTAGGAAAATCCACAATCAAGGAATTGTACTGTACAGGTTTGAAGGATGATAGAAAGAACGAGGAAATCCTAACAATCACATTTAACGCCTGGAAGTATGGTGGAGATGACCTTAAAAGAGCTTTGATCATGCATGTAGTCAAATTTTTAAGCAACGGGGATCAAACTGAAGTTGAAGAAGCTTCAGACGAGGTTGATAGTAGTACTGAAACGATTAAGGAAGTCCCTAAAACCCTTAAAGAGTTGAGTTGGGACACAGTAGTAATGATTTTTCAGTTTCTTCAATTTTCTATACCAATGATTCTGGTTATGTGGTTAATAGCCGAAATCACTAATAGGTATACATGGTTAAGTGGGCTTATGGCCATTATTAGTGCTGGTGTTCTGGGAATGCTATATCGTTCATGGAATAATGAGGATAACAAGATCAACTTCTTTAACAAGAAGAAGATTGTCAAACCTCCAGTAACTAAGTCAAGCAGATATGAGGAAATCCTCAAGAAACACTTACTTAAGCACCTTAAGAAGAATGATAAATACAGGAAGATAGTCATCTTTGTTGACGATCTTGACAGATTATCTCCTGGCGAAATGGTTAAAGGACTTGATGCAATTCGGGTGTTTATGGAAATGACATTTACAGAAGAAGAACTTAGACCTGATTTTGAAGGCTTTGTATTTGTAGTGTCTTGTGATGAGGAGAAAGTCGCTAAAGCACTAATTCCAAGAACAATGGTTCATGAAGGCGAAGGGGATCTTCCCGCTGCAGTGACTAGTATTCAAGATGCAAAAGACTTTCTTGATAGGATATTCCAGTTTCGACTGGAGGTTGCAGCTGTTCCAAAAGACAATTTGAGAACCTTTGCACATAACCTTCTCGAGAAGGAAGATAACATAACCAGTGCATTAGAAGCTTCTGGCGAATCACTCAATAATATTGTCTACAGACTAATACATTCGGATGTAACCAATCCAAGAAACGCGAAGCAACTTATAAATGCTTTCCACCAGACTCTATGGATGGCTAGAAGAAGAGAAGAAAGACATCCAAGTGAACTAGGAAGTGTCCTGAAAGGGTATCTAACAGGTAATCTTGAACTCATAGCACTTTTCTCAGCTATCAGGATAAATTACAACACATTCCATCAGCATTTGCTTAAAGAGCCAAGGATGCTCAAGTCGTTCATGAACATGTTTGTATTTTCTAACGATATAGAAGTCAGTAAAACAACTGTTGATGAGCTTAGTGAAAGTGAACGAAATCACTTTTATCAGATTTGTACATTAACTGATGATCATAAACATTATAGACTCAATAAACCTTATCACAATGTAAGAAACTACTTGAGCGCTCATAGAGACTTGGATTTCCCGGATAACATAAGACCATTCCTACTAATGAATCAGGAGCAGATTGAGAAGGAAATTGGTGATTATCAAGTTGTAATGAACGCAATCAAAGCTTCTGATGTATACACTGTTCTAAGACTGCTTCAAGAACCTGTTGAGGTGCAGCCGCTTCGAATAAATACAATCAATATGCTGTCGACACTCATTGAGTCAACATTCATAAAGTCAGCTACAGAAATCGAAAAGGCCATGGCAAGTGATGTGGTTGCCCATCTCCTACCAAGATTAGAGGTAGGTGGGAACCACGGGCGACTGACAAGTTTTCTAGCCCATAACTATTCAAGAAACCGCATCTGTCGTGATGTAACAAAGGTTGAATCTCTTCTTCAGAACATCGAGGTTTTTGATAGAGGAGAGCTCATGAGAATTGGTAATACAATAATGAGTGACTTCTTAAACCAGGAACCGAACTTCAGGTTGAAAGAAAATGAATCAAAGTCTCGTAAGTTAAGTGAGAGATTCAATTTCGTTCTTAGCAAGTTATTTGATATTGTCCAGTATGTTGATGATCCTGACTATACAGAATCATTTAAAACTAAACTTTATGATTTTATCAAGCGTTTTTCAGGTTACGCACCTTATCGCTCACTGGTTGTTGATGGAAGTATGGTTGTAGATCAAGCACAGCGCTTATGGGGGAATGACTTTTACTTTGATGCCATCGAACTCCTGGAAGGGAATATATCAGATAAAAATCTAGCTTTTGACGGACCTATTTCAACTAAGCTGCTGGAGATTGCAAACAAGAAAAATAATGAGGCGAATGAGCTGAGTGGACTGATGCGAATAACTCCGATAGCATATCGAAACGAGTTGAAGAAACTTCTAAAGCCTCTTCAATTATTCATTAAGTTCAATAAGCGGGTTTTCAGTGAAACTCAAATTCAGGAATTATCAGATATTTGTATAGAGAAGATTGATGAACATTACAGACCGACTGACAAAGAATCATCTCCTAATGAGCCTATGAGAAATCCTGAGTACATCTCAACTCTTAGGGAACTAATAAGTTTTGACAAAACAGGTCTAAGTGGATTTGCTAATTTCGTAGTAGATAGGGAAATCTCAAAGAAAGAATTTGTTGAGGATGACATTATTGACTTGATCAGTGAAGTTCTATCCCAGTGTACAGATCAGTTTTCTAGTAACATCATGATGGACTGGCCGAATGATATCCGCAATTTTAAGCCAAGTGTAAATGGGGCAAAGAGAAAATGTATCTTTAAAAACTTTGGCTTCCTTGATGAGACTGTGCAAAATCAGCTTGCTACAAATTTGAGGACTTATCCATCGAATGCTGCCAACTTTAATGACATTAGACGTATAGAATTTGCGCGAGATTGGTTTACGTTTGTTCACGCTCCCTTATACCATAATGAATATGTGATATCCGTGTTTAACGAGTATATGAGCTATCTAAGTGTTCAAAAGCATAACAATTACTCAAATAACTTACCTGCAATTACAAGGTATATCGATGTATGTATTGACTTGTTTAGTGAGACAGAAACACTTCTTGAATTAGGATCAATCCAGTCACTCTTTATGCCTGCAATTAGTCAGTTGAGACAACACTTACCTAGTAGCTATATAAAACTATTTAAAGCCTTTAAGGGCAAATGGAAGGTTGAGGCTGATGGCTCTGGTGGCTATAAGACTTCAACGCTTATTGCCGAATCAATAACAGGAGTCAAGAATACGAATAAGGAATCTGACAAGTTAGCAATCATTGAATCTGCTTTTACAATTCAAGGTGATGATTCAATCATAAATCAAAAAAGAGCTGAGCTGATTGAGCTCTTGCTTCCAATGTCAAATTCACAACTGATAAAAGTACATGCTATCATAACTAGTCTAAACTCTGTACCAATACTGAATATAAGTACCTTTACAGATATTCTTTCAAGGATTAGCTATACTGATTCAACTGACAAGGATAAACTACTCGAAGTAATTGGTAAGCTGACTGGGGATTATAATAGTGCTGGTGATATTGATTTCATTCAGGAAGTGTGCTCAAAGCTCAATCCCGCATTCGCAGGGCTGATAATTGATAGAGTCGCATTTTATGACGAGGCACTGCTTGGACTTTTAAAGGATTCCTCAGAGTATTCCATTAATGAATCCATTATGAATGTGATTCTTACAAGACTTATTGGTGATATTGAGGATGACGCCAATAAGCTTGAGAATAGTGACTTATTACCGGTCCTACCATATTCCATTAAGAACGCTGGGTTAAAGGGATTCAAGAAATACTTAACTAGTGTCAATGACTACCTTAGCTCAATCATCGTAAATGATGATGATATCTCAGATGAAGTTAGAGAAGATGTTCTTAAAATGATCGGATCTACTAATAATTCTCTTGTTACAGGGTATCTCCTGGACTATATGGACCAGACTGTATTTGAGAGATATGAAGAGCTCGATGAGTTTGAGAAAAGAATAAGCGAATTTGGTGATACAGCTAAAACCACATATGAACAGAAGTTCTTTGAGCCAGGTTCTGAAAGAGAAGACATATACTAAAAAAAAGAAGTCTAGCAGTTTAGCTAGACTTCTTTCAGACTGTAGACAAACTACCTCAAATTTTGAGGTAGTTTTTTTGTGCCAAAAAGGAGAAAATCTATAAGTGTCGAATAGTTAAATAGAGGTGATAATTATGATGACCAAAAAAGGATTAGAAGAACGAAATCAGGTAACTTTCGTATCATTAGATGATCGAGTACCGAAGGAACATCTTGTACGAAAGATAGATGCAACAATAGATTTTAACTACATTTATGACCTAGTATAAGACTTATATTCGGAGACTGGAAAACCTAGTGTAGATCCTGTAGTCTTGATTAAAATATGCATGATCCAGTATCTGTTTGGAATTAGATCAATGCGTCAAACAATAGAGGAAATCAGATCTAACATGGCATATAGATGGTTTCTCGGCTATGGGCTTCATGAGGAAGTTCCTCATTTTTCGACTTTTGGAAAGAACTATGCTAGGCGTTTTGAAGGCACAAAACTCTTTGAAACTATATTCAATAAGGTTTTGATGCAAGGTGTGGAAGCTGGTTTTGTTGATCCAACCATAGTATTTGTGGATGGAACACACGTTAAAGCAAGTGCAAACAAGAACAAACGTGTTAAGGTTGTTGTAAAAGAACAGACACGTTCCTACAGAGCAGACCTTGAAGCTGAAATCAATGTAGTTCGCAAGGAGCATGGTCAGAAACCTTTAAAAAAAAAGCTCCAGAAGAAGTAAAGTTAGTGGAAAAAACAGTTAGCCCAGTGGATCCTGACTCTGGTTTGTTTTGGAAGAATGAACATGAACGAATGTTTTGCTACTCCTATAACACCGCATGTGATAAGAATGGCTTTATACTTGGAAACCATGTCAGTGCAGGCAACGTTCATGACAGTAAGAACTTTGAGCACATCTTTTCACAAGTCACAGAACGCTTTAATAACATAGAAGCCTTGTCAGCAGACCGAGGATACTTAGCACCACATATTGCATGGCTAATGCTTCAAAATGACATACGTCCAGTAATGCCATACAAACGACCACAAACAGCCAAAGGATTTTTCAAGAAATAGGAGTATGTATATGATGAACATCTAGATGTGTATATTTGCCCGAACCACAAAGAACTTATTTACACCACTACGACTAGAGATGGGAAAAAACAGTACAAATCTATTCCAATGATCTGTGCGAAGTGTCCTTATCTCCATAAGTGTACTCATAGCAAGAACCATCAAAAGGTTATTGAAAGGCACGTTTGGGCCGAGCATTTAGAAACGGTAGCTCACTTGAGACATACGAATATGAATCGAGAAATCTACCAAATGAGATCTCAGACCATTGAACGAGTATTTGCTGATGCTAAAGTGAAACACGGAATGAGAGATACAAAGTATCGTGGGATTGGAAAAGTAGCCGATCACACCTTACTTTTATTTGCATGTATGAATATGAAAAAGATAGCAACTTGGATGTGTCGTTGAGCTTGAAAAGGCTCATTTTTTTATACATTTAACTAGAAAGACGTAAAAAAACAACTCCAACGTTACACGTTGAAGCTGTTTGTCTACGATCTGAAAGAAGTCTAGCAGTTTAGCTAGACTTCTTTTTCTATTGCGTAAAACCAGCAGCCTCAAGCTTTGCATGCTTTGCAAAAGTTGATAGGTAGATCTCGAAGAATCCTGCTAATATCAACACTGATCTCTTCAACGTTTAAGTAGTAATCCTTGATTGCTTTAAAAAGGTTACTTCTATCATTGTTGCTGAAGAATCTAGCCTTTTCGTATATACTTATGTCAGACCACTTTTTTGTAACTACAACGTTTCTTGGGAATGTGATTGTTAATGTCATTGATGTTTCCTCATTAAATTAAATCTTACGACTGTAAGAATACCTTCCTCCATCCAAAACGAAAAAATACCCCTTAATGGACATTACAAAATGGGGTACCTAAAACTGTCACCGGGACAGCGCCTGTATCACTCGCGTGATATGAAATTAGAAAATACTATATGACAAATCATATAGCAATTGATTACTGACTTAAACTGATTATTGAAGTGATAGGCATGGTTTTTATACAATAGCGAGTAAGAATACAGTGATTGGATTAATGAAATGGTTAATAAGTATAATCACAATGGTAAAAGCAAAAGCATATATAGAATTTCTCAGGAAACTGGTCTGAATTATTTCAAACTTAAGAAATTGATTGAAATGGAAGGTTATTCAGTTGATGAGGCGATAAATTCAATTCATAAAAAGAAAATCGAAAAAGCTGAAGCGTTTGTCTTGTTTAAAGAATCGAAGTATGAAAATTTGTCTGTGTTAGCAACAGAGATAGATGTTCCTTATAACTTGCTCTATAATTATGTGAGTAAGGGCATGTCACCGGATGCTGCAGTTGAACTTATAAATAATGGCGGTCTTCAGGTTAACTGCTATCATAAAGGCAATCTTTATGATTATGAAGGAGAGGTTTATACTTCTTAAAAGCGGTTAGCAAAGTTCACAGGATCTCACTATCCAACACTAAATCAACTTCTAAAAGAGGGTATGAAGGTTAGTGATGCAGTTAGTGCTGCTATTAAAAAGTCGAAAGCGTTATATGGTGATGAGGACCGTTACAACGTTTTGGAGGTTGGGTATTATAGTTTACATGATATTATTAAGGCACACAGGGGATGTCATGAAACACTAGATGTAATGCTGAGAATCCATAAGGATGTTGAGGTTGCTCTTGAGTGTATGGAGGCAAATGGAGTTCAATAAAATGAAAAGTGAAAAACCGTATTATTAGCCTAACTGATTGATTTTTCGTCTCGTTTTATAGAGACATTTCAAGTTGAGAGAGGACAGAACATATATGGCAAACAAGACAAGTTATGATATCAGATTAAAAGTACTGCTTCTGACTGGGGTACTAATATGGAATGCATTGGGTTTTGTGAGTTTGCCAAGTTACGCAGATAATAAATTCGTTGGTGTTACAAGAGTTGAGTTCTCCAAATACGTTGTTGAACTATTTGATTTTGAGATGCAAGAAGTACCAGTTGAAAGCTATTTTTCAAAGTTCGCTCAGGCTGATGATTATGCTTATACAGCACTACAACTTGGACTTTGGAAAGGATGTACTCCTGATTTTAATAAGGTTCCCATGGACACAGATGAAATTCCAATAGTTTTAGCGAATGCTAGAAAGGTTAAGGCTGGGGAAGTCGAACCGATTGTAGATGGAGTGAGGCTACCTTCTGACTTTACTTTTGAAGATGACTTATGGACTCCTGAGGAGTTCGAGAGGTTTATGAACTTACGTTATCTTCTAAACTATAAATGGGAAGGTGAGAACCATTACCCTCGAACTAGTCATTTTGAGGATGGAAGAGTGAGATTTGTGGATAATACTGATAAAACTCAAAGGTATCACTCTTTCGAAAAGCAAGGTTACGAGAGAATAGCATCTGCCATGTACAATATTACTAGGCCTTTAATGCAGTACGCTCTGGAGAATGATGATGCGATTGCATGTAGTATTGCTGATTTCAATAAAAAGCAAGGTGCTGCTTTTAGCTATATGGGGTCTATTCATGATTACCATAACTACAGCCCAAGCATGTTTTCATTGGTAATGAAAGGTTATGAAGATAGAACTTTTGAAGGGTATGACCCACTTTCTGGAAAGACATTTGATGGATTTGATTATGATTCAATTTGGAAAATAACTGATCTTCATGACACTCGAGATCATAGCTATGAAGATTGGATGATGGTGATAGCTGGCACCAAGGAAGATCCCTATAGTGGGACAAAAGGAATAGATCCTATTTATGATGATGCTTTTAAAATCGCAGCCCTTAATGCGTATGAAAACGAGGTCCAGGGTCTAGCTTTCTATGAGTATGTGACTGAGTATATTAGGCAAAACTACGACTCTTTCCAAAAAGAAGATGACTATATCATCAATATTGGTGGCATAGATTACTACTATCGGCGTTCTGGTATCATCAAGTTGTTTTACTTTAACAACCCGGCTGAATAATTGACTTTTATCCAGCAGATTGTATGATTCTGTAGAGAATAGTAAGATAAATGAGGCGAATTATGAAAAGAAAGAAAAATAAGAGTAAAAAAATTAAAGCATATTACCCTGAGCAGATCTTTGAGGATATCTCTCGCGTTGGCCTGCCCTTTGATTACTTCAACTTTGATGATTTATCAACTTCCATAACAGGCATCAAGAAGGATGATGGAACTGTCGCTGCATATTTAATTAGAAATCCAATTGTTACTCAGTACCTTGATGACAATACTGTTGGATTTATCCTACGTACAATAGAAGATGTTTCGAGAATTGTGGGTGCTGATGTTTATAGGTATGCAATTGATGAAGGATTCCAGCTGCATGATTTTGTAAGTTCGAATCCAGAGTTTGGACCAGGTATAGAACCATATTTGCTGGCTCAAAAGGGAGATGATGTCCGAAGATCCGTAGGAACAACAATTTTTTATGAGGAGCATCCTAATCATTTCTTCGGGCTACTTTGTACAATTGTCCCATCGCAAATATTTGATTTTCATTTTGATAATTTGAAAGATTATTTGAAATCTATTACGAAGAGAACGTGGCTTGAGTCACACGATTATGACCCTGGTGATGATTTCTGGACTGCAAAGAGCACCGCATTACGTAAAGCTACTCAAAAGAAGAGGAATAAAGAGCTTCAAAAGATGTATGACAATATCAGAATGAATGGACGTCCATAAGAACCTATGTTGACATACATAGGAGGATTGAATTTTGTTATCTCCTGCTAAGGGTGAATAAGAGACATCCGAGTTTCGTAAGGTAGTCAATACTTCTCAAGAAGCGCCATTTACAGAAAAACTAAGGAAGCTCAATAGGGAATCAAAGTTACTTCTAATCTACTTTAAATTAACATAGAAGTATGCTTTTTCTGAAAAAAGTTTATACCTTGTCAGTGAACGGAATATATGAAGACCAGTTCAGTCGCCCTATGCGATTAAACTGGTCTTTTTCTTACTGCGGCTTTGGTTCAGATATAACAGTGAGCATCTTTTCACAGGGCGTACAGTACTTGTAGAATGTATTTCCTCTTTCTACTTGAACTAAAGTCTGTCTTTGAATTGACGTGTCTGTCTTTTCTGATGAAGGAGCGTTCACTTATCATGGCACCTTTAAGAAGGTAGTCCATAATGTTCTTTTGGATTGGAACAATAGCAATATCCTTCCCAACTATTTCAGTGTCTTGATATGTCCAGCTAACAAGACAATCTTTATAGCCGTCCAGTTCTGAAAATCTTTCATTCACATAGAGCTTTATGAAGTTTTCAGATAATGATTCCGATTCGCCGAGTGTAAGCCCACTGATAGAAGGGAAGTAGTACTTTGATCTACCATGTCATTTTGACTTGAACCATGAACCGACCATTTAAATGATATATGTATGGCTTATAAGGGAATGTCTTTTCTTTGAGACTTTCTCTGGTAGGAAGTCTCTTGGGTCATGTCCTTTTTGGAACAAGGCATTTAATCATATCAGTATAGATCCTGTTGATGACTCTCCAGCTGACATACTGGCCAATCATATCTTGGGTGTTTGAGTTCTTATCTGATTCATTAGAGTTCTGGTTTGTATGCATATAATCGTTCATTATTGGTCCTCGTTTCTTAATTCATCTGTCGTTTGCTATTATGTTTTTTAAACAACTTCTAAATTGGCATTTTGATATTTACCCTAGGCCAACTGAAGTCACTTGTCTCCCAGTTCTTGATATATCTTGTTGTGGCATCCTGACTAAATTGGTTAAATCTTGCTGTCAAAGTCAAAATACTATTTTCCTATGAATGTTTGAGGTGATAATTTTGCTCACCTTGCATATATGAAGTGTTAACAGGATTTAATGATTATTACTATTCTTTCTGCCCCAAAACCATGGGGCTGTTTGGCATTAAAATCTTTGATTTGCCATCTGACAAAGTTAGTATACTTTAGTAATGATAAAAGATTTTTATCTTTTGACAAAAGTTTTAACCTCAGAGTTAAAATTTACTATTGTCGATTTAGTAGATAAGAAGAAACTCACTCTATTTTATTACAAAACTAACATTTAGCCTTTCTACTGCAGTAATGAGGTAGAAGGACTAAATCTCAAAGGTAAGTTCTGTTGACAAAAATATATGTTTCTACTAGTTGTATATGTAAAAAATTGAGTAATTCTATAACTATAGAATTATACTGTTATAGAAAACTTATGTACCCTTTATAAATAAAATGATTTTAGTGAAAATTAGAAAATTACTTGCAGATACTCATGGTACAAGAGCATGTTTTGAAGACGCTCGTTGTCTGTATTTGAAAGATTATGATTTCGTTTAAGAATAAGTGATCTACTGCGCTTGAAGTGCTTTCTAACGGACGGGATCATATCTTTTTGAGCGCGTTTACGCACGTTCTCAATAGCCCAAGAGACCTGTCTAACAAAGTGATACTTATCAGTTATAATCTTAGCATTAGGAAAGAAGTCTCGAGCTATTTGAGCATACTGTTTCCACATATCACACACGAAGTATTTGACCTTTTGTCTCTCAATCAAAGGAATGGACCTGAAGTAATCTTGTAAATGTTCAAGTCTACGATCTGGTAGAATGTCTAGGATTCGCCTTTTCTGAGCATCCACGAGGATGCACTGATACTTGTTGTTGCCCGTATTTCCTTTGAATTCATCAATGGATAAAACTTTGGGCATACGTGTGATTTTAGGATAACTAACGAAGTCAAATGCTCGAGAGACTGTAGTTGGTGATAAGCCTAGGTCTTTTTGTTTTACTCTATTGAAATCAGAAGATCGTTAATAACCATTGTTCTGACATTACCTTGACCGTCTGAAACGTCTCGTACTGTCACTAAGATGAAGGGTCTGTTTTGTATTAGAATATTTTCCGAGCAATCAAACTCAACCACATCGGCTTCTAGCATTGAAGCCAGTTTCATTGAGTTTTTAACCTTGAATAAGGAGTAGATGCTGTAGAGTGTACTTCCCTCAAAAAATTACCTCAGTATCACAGTCTAGAAGATGAATTTCATTGATTGACTCATAGGATAGTAACTTTCCCATATTAATGTCATGTAGGTTTCCAGCACCAACGATGAGGATTTTTTCAATATTAGGCTCTACACTAAAGATATCCTTGTCCCAGTATAATTCAATTGCTTCTCTATGCTTTGTCCATCTGCTCCATCTATCATTATCTTTGTCATTATTCATTCTTCTATATATGTCCGTATACATGATTGCCTCCATATGTTGATTAAACTAATTTTGTAAGTCATTTCCTAATAAATCGTATCACAATATCAGTAGTAAGAGCAATTTATAAATCTGCTCCTATATATTGACATTATGCCTTAAATTGCCTTAAAATATACACAACGTTATGCCTTAGTGAAAAAAGTATGCTTCTTTAAGAAGCGAGTATTGGAGTTAAATATGTATGGAAAGTATGTACAGGAGATAAGAGAAGCTTCTGAGAATAATAAATTAGTTTTTTTTGTTGGTGCAGGCGTATCTATGTTAAGCGGGTATCCTGGCTGGTATGATTTGATACTAAGCTACCATACATCTCTTTATCCAGAGTCAGACAAAGAAAAATTTAGCCAGCAAGAGTTTTTGAGTATTCCAGAAAAGTTCATGAGAGTAAGAGGGAAAGAAAAACTTGATGCAGCTCTAAAAGCTACTTTCAATGTTGAACTCGATCATAATGCAGTACATGACAAAATGATGGCGCTTAATCCTGCCTATTTTCTTACAACCAACTATGACACTTTGCTAGAGCAAGTATGTACCAAGAGAGGTCAATATTATAGTGTTATCAGTTCTGATAAAGATGTGGCTGCAGCAGATTCTAATAAACTGATCATAAAGGCACATGGGGATTTTAGCCAGGGATTCGATTCGGATAACATTGTTCTCATGCACTCTCAGTACAACGGATATGAGCGTAACTTCCCGCTTGTTAGTGTTCTTCTAAAATCCATTCTGTCAATGAATACAGTAGTTTTTGTAGGCTACAGCTTAAATGACAAGAACATTGAACATTTGATGGATTGGGTTAGGTATACTCAACAAGAGGGATATACAAAACCACTTTGGATTAGAACAAAGAAAGAACCCTTAGATGAACACGAGTGTACTTTCTATGATGGAATTGGAATCCGTATCATCGAGGCTTGCAACATTCAAAAGATAAATGATGACAGTTATGATGATATGTACAATCGTGTTATGAACTTGCTAGTGGATTCGAATAATGAAGAAATCCCATCTCTTGATCCAGAATCAATCATTAATTATGTACATGATAGGGTTACGCCACTCCTACAACTTAACGAAGTAAGAAAAGTTGATATGAAAAAAGCATTTAATGATAAGTATTTCTTTAATAGAGATGGGATAATCAGCAGCAATACAAGGAGTGGAACCAATTATCTTGCCATGTTATTTGATCTAAAAGCAGATGAATTGAAACTTTCTGAAGAAATAGATCAAAAGTACTCAGAGGTCATGACTTTCTTTAGTAACACTGGTGTTGTTGGTGTACTTGGTGATAAGCGATTACCGGGGAAGTATAGAAACTTGATTATATCAAACCCAGCATTTCATGCAGATTTCGATGAAATGAGGGCAATTATAGACAGCTCAGGAAGTTCCATAGACGAAATGTATAATTATGCGTATTATTATGCTTCACTCGGAGACTTCAAAAAGTCGTACTCAATGTATGAGAAAATTATTACAGTGGCTAGAGAAACTAATGATTGGCTGGTGTATTACTTAGCTCAGATTAATCGTTTTAGTGTATACCAGTCGATGCTCTCAATTGGAGGAGCACCTGGTACCGGATTTGGCCCGGAGTTCTTACAGAATGTTAAGGAGGAAATGAAAGGGTTTAAGATTGAGAGTGTATTTGAAAATATGCCATACACTTTCAAGAATCAATACAGATCTCTTGAATCATTGAGTAAGAACTTTGATATGCGAGAAGATATGCTTGCTCAGTACGAAGGTCGTAGAAAATCCGAGAAGAATATTTCAAAAAGGTCAGTCACTTTTGGATTAACTCCTGCAGATAAAGTGTCACTAGATTTATATGAAAACCTGAGATTCCTCTATCAGAACATGATTTTCACAACACACTTTAGTAGTGCTAATGAGTACATCAAAGCATCTTACAAAATGATGATGGAGTATGAACATTATCAAAGTAATAGAAACAAGTTTCATAGTGAAACACACAGTTTATTTGCTCCTGAAAGTTCAAGTTTTTCCATAGACGCTCATGATTTTGTGCTCATCTGTAAGAGCTTTAAATATGAGGATCTGAGAATTCTTGATAACAGTTTGGATTTATCAAAGTTCAAGTATACCAATGATCATGAAGTTCAAGGCTATCTCTTGAGACTAGTTGATGAGGCATCCAGTAGGTTAAACGATGAAAAAGGTTTATATGGCGAGTTTGTGCATTTGTACATTAATGAGGCTGTCTCTGCAGTATACCAGGCTTCAAATGTTAAATTGAACAATGGCGCTGTGAAAAAGCTCATTCACTTTGCTTTGTTTGATTTGTCTGAACGATTCATCCAGAACAACCAGAAAGTCAGCCTTGTACATAGACTTCTCGATACGAATAGCCTCACTGATGAAATTGTGGAAGTGCTGGAGAATTTCATCTTAAAACACTGTGGTGACTATACGAGTTCTGATACATCATGGAGTTTATGTAATCGAATCAGCTATCTTCGTAAAGGGTATGTTTCTGAAAAATTGTCGGATTATGTACTTGCCTTGGATGAGGATCGGGTAAAAGAACTGGAATTTATGTTTAAGTTATCAGCAATTTTGTCAGATAAGGCAAAAGAGCATATTCTAAAACTAAAACCTATTTCATCCATCAATGATATCGTATATGGAGATATTTCAGGAATATTGACTAGCCTTGATGATTACAAGGATACTATCTATAAGTACATACAGAAAAGGTATCAAAATAAACAAGATGAAGAGAAACTGAGGAAGTTCTCACTATATGCCGACAACTACCCTGTTGATTTCGCTAGAGCTCATTTTCTAGGTGTTTACGATGATGAAAGAATAAAAGATTTCATTGGATTCAGTGATGAGTTTGATTTTTATGTTGCCCCCGAAAACTTTGACTTTGACAAGTTCAATCCGGTTTGGCTCATTGATCTATTTGAAAACAGTCTGACTTCAATAGCAAAAAACTCATATATGAAAGCCCCTGTAATAAAAGCCGTAATGGAACACCTTAAAGAAACTAAGGATCATAAAATGATCGGAGTCTTAGATATCCTCTTAAAAGAAGTGTAGATATCGCATGAGGGTTTTGTCAAGGGAATTACTGTTCCATTGTTGGGGATCCAATGCAACTATATACTGAGTTTAAGGTAATTTCTGAAAGGATACTAGAATCCGGTGACTACAGAATAATTGACTAATCATTGGCAATTGAAGTGAAACGATAATAAAATAAATGTAGTGTTACGATATATGAAGTGCAAGCGGGATACCGGATCAATCTGGTGTCCCGCTTGTGTTGATTTTTGTTCTGTGTAGTGGTAGATGAAGACACATTCTACAAGATTTGTTATTATTGAAATAAAGGTATGGTAATAGTTTTCACACCTTATACTATGATTGTGAGGAGTCAATTATGGGAAACACAATACTTTCAATAGTGATGTCAATTATGGCAAATGAAGGCCTTAAAAAAATTGATAACTATATGTTTAAGAGAAGGATTGAATCGATTGTCAACGAGTTCAACTTAAAACACTCTGAGCTTGATGGGAAGACATTTGCAGATATTATTGCTGATGAGTTTGTCTTAGATAAACTGAGACTAACCATATTCAGTTTAAAAGCAAATGACTATGTAAGTGAATTTGAAATCGTTGAGGAAATTAGTCAATATGTTCACTCTCAGTATTCAGAAAGAAGAGGAAAGTTAGCACCAGAGAGGATTAATCTTGAACAGGTAAAGTCCTATATTATGGATCTTATCGACTTGCTAAGAGTGGCTAGGAGAGCTCAACTTTCACTTGATCAAACTTTACAAAACGCAATGCTGGTGGATGAGTTAAGAGAGCAGACAAGAAGTACTGAAGATGGTTTTGATTCTCTTTCTGCAAAGCAGATCAAAATACATGATTCAGTTGAAGGCATTAGGGAAACTCTTAGCGCGATGCAAAAAAGTATTCAAACATCAGAGGTAGAACCAATTGATTTTTCAACAGTCAGGATTCATATTGATAATGGTGATTACGAGGATGCCTTAACAACTCTAGCACTAATTGATAAAGACACCTTAAATGAAGAGGATCTTGCTCAGTGGTGTTACCTATATTTAATTTCAAAACTCTTTGGTGGTGAAGACGTCACACCAGAAAATATAAATCGTAAATTTGACCTTTATAACCTTGATAGCCCGTTTCGTGATGTTGCAATAGTTAAGTATCATTTAAGCAAAAGACATTTTGAGACAGCCTTAGAAGTAATAGAGAATTCAATAAACAGGTATGGTGAGGAAAATAAACTTATTCTAACTAAAGCATTAACTCTTCAATTATTGAATAGACATAACGAATGGGTTCAGATTATTTTTGATGAGGGTGAGATCCGTTCACAGTTTACTGATTCTCATTTTGCTAATCATCTTGCATCGGTTCATTTTCTATCAATCAACAATCCTATAAAAGCATTACTATTTGGTAGTAATGCCGCAAAGCTTCACCCGACAAACTCATATCAGTTCCAAGAGTTATATTTAAGGGGTAATGCTATAGTTCATGAAGCTTATTCAAAGATGGATATTGTTCCAGTTGTTACGTTAAACGATATAGTTCTGAACATGAAAAGTATTCTTAAAAAGGTTTTGAAAAAAGAACCTGAGATCAATCTGCTTGCACAATACACTTCAGCTTATCTTGGGATATTAAACTTCGCTGCACCAAATGAGGCGATAGACTACTATGAGAACTTATCTGATGATCTTAAAAGTCATGACCAGATTAAGGATATTCTTGTTAGAAATTATTTTGTAAGACAAGACTTTGAGTCCTTAAAGGCACTGTACGACAAAGATTCTTCATATATTGACCTACAGCCTGGTATGGCAATAGAAGTATACTTGGCAGATGGTATGTTTGATAATCTTTTTGGTGTCCTAGAAATGAAAGTCAAGAAGATTCAACAAGATGATCCTATTAGTGTGGCCAACAATATTATACAAACACATATGGTTGATATTAGAGTGAAGCACAGGAAAAAAGTTAAGTGTGTATTTAAAGATATACCAAAGCGATTATTTGAATCTCTTTTGATTCTACCAAATTACATACCTGGCATTCTCGACATATATTTACGAATAGGATTTGATATTGCTGTAGATAATGTCTTTAACAAGTTAATTGATCAAGTTCATGAAGTTGACAGTACTATTCTCTTAACTACATGCTCAATACTCAAGGACCATGGTGAGCATAGAAGAGGGCGTGAACTATTATCATTTGTAAAATATGACTCCAGTGAATGTTTTGGGACTTTCTTAGAGTTGTATAAACTAGAAGATAAGAAAACAATGCTTACTCAGTTTGTTGGTCTAGTTGAAGCTATGCCAAGGGAGATTAGATCTGATAAATTAATGCTGTATTGTGCTGAAATAGCATGTTCTAATGAACTATATGAGTATGGAATGAGTCTGCTCGAAAATGTTCAGTCTGATGAAAACAAAGAATTAGCAGCTTATTATCGGTTAGAATCACTATTTAGGATTCATGAGACAAGTGGATTACTAGAGGCAACTAATGCAATTGCTGGCTCTAATAACAGGTTTTTCGCTATTAGTGCTCTAAAAGGGTATCTGAGAGTACTCAAGTTTGATTTGTATGTACAATATGTGTCTCGCATACCTTTGATCAGCGATGAACCATTGTCTGATAGTGAGCTTGAAATGGTTGTTTCTGTATACATGAGCTATATGAATTCCAGCTTGGTTCAAAAGAAAGTTGAAGTCGTTGATTCCGAAATGCTCCTTGAGTTGAGAACTTATGATGGCAAAAAAAGGAATGTTGTGTTAACCTCCAATGATCAGATTTTAAAGTTCCAGTACTATAATGGTTGTAAGGTTGTTGATTCTAACTCATGCGATGGAGAAGCACTAAAATATCTTCAAGTAGATGACAAAGTCACACTGTACCATATTGATTACACTTTGTCAGCAATAACTCCTCTAGAAGCATTTGTATTAGCTCATTACTTAGGTGAATACATGGAGAGATTTCCCGATAGTAGGAGGTTTTACAAAGAGGATATAGGAGATATAGAGGCCGATCCAGAACCGTTTATGGATGTAGTCACAAGAATTACAGATCAGAGGAAACAAGTTTTTGATTCTTTTTATGAGCAGTATAAATTTAGTGGTAATGTTCAGGTTACAATGCCATTTGAAATGCTTAGAAAAAAGATATCTATAGAAACTCATGAATTAGCTAATAGACTCCTTTACAGTAATAACTACCGATTATTATGTGGAGATCCTGCTACGTACAAAGGAGAAAGAGGATATCTAGTTAGTTGGTTGAGTATTTTGGTGTTAAAGAGCGCGGGTATGCTTCATAAGATACTCGATTTTGATTTACCTGTATATGTGACTAGGTCTACTGTGAGAAAATTGGAATCGATTCGTTTTAAAGAGTCACAAACGCTTGATGCTATTGGGGGTGCTATGTTTACTGATGCTGACGGTAATGTTGGCTACTATGAGACATCAAAAGAGGAAAGAATTGCAGCACTTAAAGGTTGGAATGATATAGCTTATGTACTGAGTAAACTTGAAGTTCTAGAAGATAAGAATATTGTAGTTCAGGCACGATTGTCAGCTGGGACATTACCGTATGAAATCCATGAACTCATGAGTTTGTCAAAGGCACGTAACTTATGTTTAGTCTACGATGATCTATCACTAAGGCGATATCACAATGGAAGTGGTGGAAAAACTGTTACTTCCATAGGTCTGTTTGCATCTGATAATTCAGTGAGTGATGACACTCTTCTAGATTTGATATATGATTTAAGCCGTAAAGGTGTGAATAGTTTTATATCACTTGATATACAATTAAGACTATTAGAATCGTTTGACTTCTCTAAACCTGATTTTTGGTTGCTTTATAGCAAACTTGGAGCTGTACAGTTCAATTACTATGATCAGTACGGATATTTCATCTTATACTACAAGAACTTACTTGGAATAATGACTGAATCACCCTTATATGAGCAGTATGACGCCTTGCTAATGAACTTAACTATGAATTATTTAAAGTTAAGAAATGAAGAGGATAAGTTTAATGAAATTGTGACCGAGTTGATGAGTAATCTTGCTTAGGCAAACTATCGCCGTTATTGTGGTTTTCCAACTGTGGTAGCAGTATTATCTTTTCAATTTAATATTGATCATATTAAACCACTTATTGACACCTTGCCTTAATATGCCTTAAAACAGGAGTGGAAATTGATAATCGTTAAAGATGGGGGAACAGATGACAAGATATTATAAAGTGCTACATAAATATCAGATAACTCTCACTAAAGGATTTTGTGATGAGTTGGGGCTTGAAGTTGGAGATGAAGTAGTGTTTATTCCCGTTGGCAATGATAACTTATATAGATTCAAGAAGCGAGATCCAAAAGAGAGTAGTGTGGTTTTCTATAAATCAAAGGTTACTACTCAATATCAGATAACCATCCCTGCATCAGTCAGGAGAGATAACTATATTGAAAAGAACGATGATGTTGCTTTTACTTTTAGCGAGGATCAGGTGTTTTTCTCAAAAAAAGAGAAAATTACTACACTCAGTTCCAATGGACTTATAGATTTACTTGATAATTCTATAAATCTCTATAAGGATTTAATTGCCAATGGTGGAACTTTGGAAAGTCAGGCATTCTGGTTTGGTCAAGTTACCGCATATGCCAATGCACTAAAGCTTGAGGAGTATCATGAGAAATCTACTACAAAGAGTGAGTACATTTCCAATCTTAAAAAAGGCATAAATCGAATGAGGAGTAATTAAATTATCTGCATCATATAAGAACTATTCTTTCAGTGTAAGGAGAATTATATGAAAATGAAGTTAAGAAGTAATACTTCTGAAGTACTGAAGAGTCTTAGAGATGAAGATAAGGCAGAAATTCTTGATAGTCTAATTGACATGATAATATCCGAGGAAAATGGAGTATTGCTAGAATGGTTTGAGAAGAGTATTGTTGATCAGTATGAGTATTCAGATGCTGAAAAGAATGTTGATGCTCCAGATGAAATAAAAGGAATTTTGAAGTCTGGCCATTTAGGTGGACATTCATATAAGGTTGTTCAATCATATTATCGTTTGGAGTCATCAAAACGAGACGATTTTGGTAGAGCGGGTGTTGATGGTAATGGTCAAGCTTATGGGTACACGTTTAATTTCAATAAAAGTGATGCGATTTGCTATAACTTTATATGAAAGATAATAAGTAGTAATTCAATTTTTGATATTAGGTATTGACTACATAATTCATCTCAGGTTAATGGTCTCAAGCGAAAGGATTAAGGATGAGTTTTGATAATAAACTGACAGCGGCTTATAATCAGACAATTAAAGTTGATATTATTAGATCCAAGATAGAGGTGATTGACAATAATAATGATGAAGGAACTCTTTCGAGTTACATGATGAGAATGTTATTATTGGACTAAATAATGAAATTATCATTGATGGACTTTTGGAAGAAGTTGATTCCGATGATAGAGGTGACTTAGTTATAATTAAAGATATTGAGTCAAACTTTCGATAATCAATTTACTTAGACGAGATTATGGCAATAGTACAATGAGTTAAAGCTAATTATATGGCATAATGACCTATAATACATTTTGCATCTTAACTGAAGACAAGTCCCGAAAGCGGGCATTTTTTGAATCACTATATTTGATATAGTGATTTATTGTTTTTGATTTTTAATGAGGACTGTATGAAAAGGTTGTTTAGCAAAGAAATCAAACGAAGTGAAAGGGGGATAACATTCTCGGATGAGAGGATTGAGGCTGTGACACCAAAAGGATCTAAATATAAAATCCTGATTGATAAGGTTGAGAATGAGCTTGTAATTGTACCTTCTAAAAGTGGATTAAAAGTTTCAATAAAAAAGACTGCTAAGGGTGCTAAGCCACTATACGACATTGGATAGTAAAAGTATGTCATCATGTTTAGTGAGTTCTCTTTTTTAGAAGTCACTGTCTATGACTCTAATATTGTTGTTCAAGTAAAACTAATATGACAGTAGAGTTCCGTAGAAGCAGGAAAATAATGGGGAGATAGTGAATTATTAAGAAGACTAATTATATTATCATTCTTGCTAATTACTTACTCCTTGAAACTTACAACGTACTGGAAACATAATTAATTAGAGTATTATTGCTAAATATAAAATGAAATATAGATCAGTGGTTGGAGGATTTTATGACAGATATAGATATAAAGAAAATTCTTAATGATTATAATAAACAATATTATGAATGGGAGCAGCTAAGTTTACATGCATATGAGGAATTATTCATTCAGACAGGAAATCTAAAGATACTAGATCAATTCAAAAAAGTTTTGATTAAACATAATTATGATGTAATAGCAAGCGACATGTCCAAGGATGAACTGGAAATATCTAAAGCGTTTGTCAATGTGCTACGTGAAAATCTACTCGTACAAAAATTATGTAAAGTAATCCCTCAAAGTGAAATTATTCACTACTTGAATTTTAGCAAAAGTATTGAAGGGTTTTTTGCAAGAAAAAGTGACATACTCAAATTGCTAGAAGGCAATAAGCAAATGAACTATATCGATGTTCTATATACCGAACTTGGGCTAGACTACCCCCAAAGCTTATTTGAATCAACTGATGATTATGTTGGCCTTTTAAAATTGGAGCCTCCTAGAGAGCTGATTACAATTCCTGTAGATCAAAAGCTAAATGCGATAATGGATGATACTCATAACATTATTTTTAACTACAATGAGTACTCAAAACCATTCACTGGGACAAGTATGACTTCTGGTCGTAATGGAGTTCCTGAGTTTTTCATAACTTCGAATAAGAAGTTGAAGAACAGAGATGGATACCCTTTAGAAGCTTTTTCAATTAGTATTGATTTAGTATGCAGAACTACAAATGAAATCATAGAGTTTGCACATTTCTCTAATGAGAGAATTGATGGCCAGTTGATTTCTGAAGAATTTACAATTGAAGATAACAAAGCGTGTAAAGAAGCAATGAAAGTGCTTACAAGTCATGCTAAGTAATTATAAGGAGTATTGAGATGGATCACAAGTTAAGCAGCATGGAGATTGATGTCAACGACGTTAATGATTTGTTCGAGAAGTTTTATGAGTTGTTTGATACTGAGTACTTTGAGGCGATCAAGAATGTATCCGGACTAGTAACGAAAATGAAGGCAGTATCAAATTTCTATATGAATATGAAGTATGCCGCTTTCATTAAAGGATTATCAAGGGGATCAGATGCACAACAAACAGCCAAGACGCTAAGTGAACTTATTGAAAGAAAGTCATTCCGACTTTACTTAATGTCAGAGTTGCAAAGTATAGGTACAAGTAATTCAGTGCTCTGTTGTTTCTTAAGAGGGTTATTGCTTGCAGAGTATAAGACGAAAGATAAGCTCTCCTCAAAGGAGCAGTATTTACTAATGAATCTTCAAAACGTTATTGACCAATTAACAGACATTGATATTGAAGTACTTGTAAAATATGTTTCTGTGAACGGGGATGAATTTGATAGTCAGAAGGTTGTAGATTTTTCAGTTAATAACTTTCGGTCATGGTGTGAAGAGAACAACTATGACAAATCTTTATTCGATCTATCATACTCTAAATTAAAAAACAATTCATTCTTTGAGGAATACACTGAGTATGGTCAAAATCTTCATAGAAATACCTTTGAAGAGGAATACGGCATGGTTTCAGAAACAATAGAAGGAATAATCGACTCTCAAACAGTAGTTTTCCATACAGATTTATCTGAACTATTCTTTAAAGTTATTCAGGATAATATCAATGAGTTATCGAGATTGTCTGAGAAGCTTAAAAGTGTTGTTTAATGACTATTTCCGATTTTGGTGTTTCTTCAAGGTTGAGTAATGCAAATGCATTACAGGTATAGAGCATACTTAGTCATGCAGTCAGAATGATTGGAGTATTATATATGAATATGATAAAGAGCCTCAGAAAAGAGCATAATAGCATTTTTCTATTAATAGTTGTTTCCATTGTTTATATTGCGATTTACATTCCTTCCATAAATCTACCTCTATTGAATCCACATTGGAATTTAGAGATCGTTAATACAATGATGGATCTTATGTTGAATGTATTTCTAAGTATTTTCGTCAGCTGCGTTTTTTTCCTTATTAATGTGTTCTATCCAAAATACTTAGAGAGAAAGAAGTATGGTCAGTTGCATCTTCGACTACTAACATATATTCGAAGTAGAATATATGTTGCATTGGCACCTCGTGGAAGATATTTTGAGTTAACTGATGAGGGCTCTACTAGAGTATTCAGCGAGAGAAAGTTCTTATATGATATGAGTGAAATTGTTAAGAGAACTAGGAAGATACAAAAAGATGGCAATGATTATATGAATTACGAAATCTCAAAGTTTATTATGGATGAGGTACATCCAATAAGATTTACTGATGAAATGGATGTAGGAAATAGAAATGTTGATTACATGTATTGAATGTTAGAGCGATTGCCTGAAGAAATTGATAGGATCATTACATTACTACAAAACAACACACATTTTTCCGATGTTGCTCATATTTTAATCGCAATTCCAGAGAATGAGTTCATCAAATCTCTAAATCCAAAAACCCAGTCGAGAAGTAATATCAGAATGGAATTTTTCCCGGAAATTGCACACTTAATGAATGATTTGAATGACATTATCGATGATATGGAGAAAGCTGTTTGATAGACCAAATTTATATGGAGGAAAGCATGAATACTATACAATCAAAAATAACAGAGAACTACTATCTAGATGAGGTCACAGAAGAAAGGCTAAAGATTCGTCTTGAGTTTGCAAGGGATAGGGGGCTTGATTTACTTCTTGAGAACTTAGAAACTAATCGAGACGCATTACCCTTTATTACTGAGTTGAACTTAATATATGAGATTATAAATGAACTTGAATCTAAGGGAATCGTATATGA
>Ga0070725_10000162_pt1 | contig 60372 bp, 42 predicted proteins | sample tdDd002_FD_69781 | JGI IMG/M metagenome (GOLD analysis project Ga0070725, IMG submission 69781) | Marine sediment microbial communities from the Atlantic coast under amendment with organic carbon and nitrate - tdDd00.2 | ecosystem: Environmental > Aquatic > Marine > Coastal > Sediment | place... | reverse complement strand
CAGGAATGAAGAAGATGCCGCTATGGCCATCACCAAGAGGAATGGTCTCACTTCATACGGTGTTACCGAAATCATCTCAGTAACAATTGGCAGTGCAATAATAGCCGCTGCATTGTTTGTAATGACTGTTGTAAAAAGATTCGTAATAATATACACCAACATCATAAGCGGTATTGGATGCAGGTCAGCAATAAATGGTTCCAGTGAGTCTGCAATAAAACTCGCTGTTCCAGTATTCATAAGCGCTTTCCCAATTGCAAACGATGTCGCTATCAAAATAATCGTCTTATATTCGATCATTCCCAACGCCTCTTTTATTTGAAGCGTATTTGTGACGAGTAAGAATGCAACTGCAATAACAGCCGTATGCAAAATACTTAAATTGAAGGCTACAGCAAAGAAAATCGTTCCAAGAAATGCTATGACAGGAAATATACTTTTAGGCCCCTGTTCCACAACTTTACGCTCTTCACTATTAATAATCGTGAGTGCAGGATCTCTTTCAAGAAATCCAGTTGTGCCTTTTTCGGCAATCATTAAAAATATATCACCCATTTTGGGCTGGATTGAACCTAGTTTGCCTTGAATTCTTTCCCCATTACGTATGACCCCAATAATAACGGCATTGTATTTTTTTCTAAACTTCAACTCCTTGATCGTAAGACTCGGTTTACCCAGGGGCTGAGTGACAACGGCTTCAATAAGCAGTGTGTTGTCATGATTAAAATAGTTTGTTTTGAAGTGATAATCTGATTCAAGAACAAGGTGATCAATATTCTTGAGTTCATCGATTTGATCTGTCTGTCCTGCAAATATGAGCAGATCATTTTTACGAATGACCTCTTCGGGTGTAACAGGAAAAACCTGCATTCCATTACGTTCAATCTCAACGAGGTACACGCCTGCTAAAGCCCTCAAGTTTGCATTCTGAACAGATTTACCCACAATACTAGATTCACGCTTTACAATAAAACGGACAAAATGTTCATTTGTCTGCTTCATACTACTTTCTAAAGCATCACTGTTATCTGGAAGTCGTCTTTTGTGAAACAAATATATGTATAATACGCCAAAACATACGCTTGGCAAGGAAATCTTCGTTAACTCAAAAAATCCAAGCGGTTCAAATCCCATTTCCTCCATCAGCCCACTCACAACAAGGTTTGTAGATGTACCTATAAGAGTTAGAATACCACCGAGTAAAGACAAATATGATATAGGAATTAATAACTTAGAAGCACTGATTCCTGTTCTTCGTGAAATTTTCTTAGTGATTGGAATAAAGAGTGACACAATTGGGGTGTTATTTAAAAACGCTGACAGTCCCACTATTGTAACAAACAGTTTCATTGGGTTGAAATTTTGCTTTTCTAGATTATTGAATTGAGTCAGTTTTTGAAATAATGCCGACTTCTCTATTGTACCTGCAATAATGAATAGTACTGCAACCGACAGAACCCCTTTGTTCGAAAATCCGGCCACAGCCTCATCAATACTGACATAGCCGAACAGTAGAAATACAGCTACAGCCATTATAAATATTTTTAAAGGATCATACATCTCCATTAAAAGGAGTATGATCATCCCAATCACAGTCAATGCTGTTATTAATATAGCCATCTTATCCACCTTTAAAATAAGCCTATCAGCAATTGCTCATAGGCTTCTCGTTAACGACTTTTATATCTGAAATCGATTGTATCTTTTGTTGTTTTCTCTGTAAATCCATACTTAGCCTTAATCTCACTATAGGTCATTTCCTTGTTTTCACCACGTTTAAGCGTACCAAGTAAAATTTTCTTAACTGTTTCAATAATAATTTTCAAATCAAATAGAATGCTTGCATTTCTAATATACATGAGGTCGTATTTGATCTTATTTTCTGGTGTCGTTGAGTACTTACCCATAACTTGTGCAAGGCCCGTAACACCTGCTTTCACTGTCAATCTGTAGTGAAAATCGGGAATTTCTTCAGAAAACTGATCAATGAAGAATGGTCTTTCAGGTCTAGGCCCTACAAGGGACATATCACCTTTTATTACATTGAAAAGCTGTGGGAGTTCATCCAACCAAAACCGCCTTAAAAATCGCCCTAGCTTTGTCACTCTAGGGTCATCTTCAGATGCCCATATAGCTCCGGTTTCTGATTCTGCATCAATTACCATTGATCTGAACTTGATCAATTTAAAAGCTCTATTACCAATCGTTGCACGTTCTTGTGTATAGAATATCGGTCTTCCTTCTGTGATCAGCATTATAAGTGCGACTACAAGTATGACTGGTGATACCAAAACGATCCCAACTAAACTGATAATTATGTCAAATACACGCTTAATAATCATTTTTTCTTGAGAAAGATGTAATGTGTTAATCTTAAACGTTGGTAAATCTGAGAACTGCATAATCTCTGAATTTAGAATTGCAATTTCAAATGTCTTCGGAACAATATACAATGACTTATCTAACGTTACACAGTGCGTAATAATCTGATCCTTCAAAGCACCATCCACACTATCACTCACAAAAATCTTATCAACTTTGTCTATATGTTTTAAGTACACTTGAGCATCTGGCTTCACAAATAGTGCAATTCTATCATTGCTGCCAATGCTTGAAAGAATTTTTCTTGTTAATGACTCTTTATCTTCGAAATCTGCAATGACCATAACGCGGCGAATGCCTTTTGTATAGCGAAGCACAAATATGAATAGACACTTGAAAATTGACAACAGAACCACCTGAATCATAAATGCCACAACAATCAATGACCTCGGGAAACCAAATCCACGAGTAAAGAATGCAATCGCCATGGTGGTGATATTGATCATAACTGCTGACATAAACATTATGATAATGTGTTCAGCTGTTGATTTCTTTATGGCATTAAAGGCTCCATTGAATGAAAAAATTATAATGGATGCCCCTGCAATCCATGGGAATCCTCCGTAGAGAGCCTTAAAATTGTGTACTTCATATTTTCCTGAGAAATCAATTAATAGCGGTACATAATAGCTAAGCCCTACAATTATTATAAAAAGCAATCCCTCAAAAAATTTGAGGAAAAGGCCATCCGTTTTTCTTTGTCCATTTTCGTGATATTTAGCCATGTCGGTACTACACTCACTTTCTATGTACTAAAAGTGTTTTAAGTTGTCCAAATGTCATCTTCACTCCAAACAACGTCCAGATTGATGCTTTGATAATCCAGCCAACAAATAATGGATACACTTCTTTATAATGCTTATTATAAAACACACACATGGCTCTGTAGAACTCATATGTTGTTTTAATCTTCAACCGTTTCCCACTTTGCCCTTTATAGTGTATCACATTCCCAAGGTCTGGATTGTAACAAATTAAGTAGCCCTTCTCTTTTATGCGAAAACACAAATCCAAGTCTTCACCATACATAAAGAATGTTTCATCAAAAGTGCCTGTTTCTTCTAGAACACATCTCGGAATCACCATGAAAGCCCCAGAAATCGCATCGACATTATGACGATCATATTCGTTTAAATGATTCAATTTGTATTGATTATACTTTGACTCTTTAGGAAATAATTTTCCAAGGCGCAAATAGTAATACAGCGAACTTATAGGATCCGGAAATCCACGTTTACAAGCTTCATCCAGCTCTCCATGTTCATTGATCACACGAGCTGAAAGAGCACCAATCGCAGGATTCATTTCAAGGTACTCCACAGCTTTCTGAACAGTGGTCCCTGTTAACTCAGCATCTGAGTTGATTAAAACATAATAATCGCCTTTTGCAATTTGAAACCCTATATTATTTCCTGAAGAAAAACCTTTGTTTTCAGAGCTTTCAACAAGAATCAAATTCTCTTTATATATAAGATCCTTAAAGTTATGCTCCAATTTTTCCAAACTGCCATCCAGTGATGCATTGTCTACGAGAATAATCTCATAAGGAAAATCCACCATGTACTTAACAATAGATTCTATGGCATTTTTTGTGTATGTAAACGTTTTATAATGCACGATGATAAACGAAACCATGGTTGCCTCTTTCTATACTAAATGAATCTGTTTAAAACAAATCCAAATGTGTTCACAATCAGCCTCCACTCAATCCATAGATAATTATAAAGATGAACAAACTTGAACGGCGTCTTTTGAATTTTTTTCGAATTTCTTATACCATCTAATACGCCTGATAAATAAACACGGCCTAATTTATGTCTTGAAAAGAAAAAGTGTTTTGTTAAAAACCCTATAAACAGAAATGGCAAATTTATTATAAGTTGAATCAGCGGCATGTTTTTGTATGCAACGTACACGTTATTTCGGCCAGATAACCTCGCTTTAAATGCATTTCGACCAGAACCGCTTGTTCCACTCCCAATATGCAGTATTTCAGCATTTGGACAGTATATGTTTCTATATCCATAAATATTGGCCCTGTACCCGATATCCACATCTTCCATGTAAGCGAAAAAGTCTTCATCAAAATATCCGATCTTTTCAAAAACACTTTTTCTATAAAGAGCTGCACCTGCACAGGAAGAAAAGACACGCTTACCTTTGTCGCGTGTCTTCGATGATTTATTATAACCGCGTTTGTGAGCCCAGCCGAGTATGTTATACTCATCACCAGCTGTGTCAATTAAACTCGGCTCATGATACTGTATCATCTTCGAAGCCACTGAGAATATTTTTTCATCTGATTTAATTAGATCCAACATAGTCTCAAATACGTCTAATTCAAAATCAGTATCATTATTTAACAAAAAAACAAACTCCGATTGTGATGCTCTTATGCCCTGATTCACGGCACCTGCGAATCCGACATTCTCCGAATTAAGAATAACATTTACTTGACTCTCAAATTCACATAAATACTCAATACTACCATCCGTTGAACTGTTATCAATAATAACAATTTCATGCTCACTGGTTGATAGCTTTGGTAGTATTTTCTCTAAATAATGTTTACCGTTATAATTGGGGATCACTATTGATAGTTTATGACTCATTTTTAATCCTTTAATGTATTCTACAATGTCTATATAGTTACTATAGTATAATAATATATATCATTTTCTATTATAGCATAGGAGCGAAGATGTCTTAAATACAAAAAAGAAAAGCCTGTTTAAATCTCTGTCATGGAGATTAACGGCTTCTCTCACAACCCGAATCATTGTCTACATGAGCAGTGGCGAACTAAAGCTCGCTGGTGCTGTCATGGGCGTTGAAGTGGTTGCTAAAATGATTACTTATTATTTTCATGGACGTGTTTGGAGTCGGGTGGAGTTGTAATCCCAACTATAATGACATGAGATTCTCACTACAATTGATTACATAGAATCCCTTTGCATTCAAATGATCTTCCCTGTTGTATAACATATCAGAACCATCCATCTGCTTAAATATCGCTCCGGCCTCTTCACATACGGCATGCATAGCAGCTGTATCCCATTCCATTGTAAAACCAAATCTGTAATACACTTCTGCTTCACCAGATGCAACTAAACAGCCTTTAAGCGAACTTCCTGCTTGAGTCATATTCGCTATTTTATCCGAATACTTTTCAAGTAAAGCCTTCTCTTTGTCACTCATATGAGACTTGCTGACAACCATACGAAGGTCATTCGTATTACTCGTCACAGAAATTAACTCTATTTTTCCATCTTTACTTAAAAATGCACCATGTCCTTTTGCTGCATAATAAAGTTCTTCTTTTACTGGTAGATATACAACGCCCATAACAACACGACCATTTTCAGCAAGTGCAATATTCACTGTAAACTCATCATTTTTTTTAATAAATTCCTTTGTACCATCAAGAGGATCTACTATAAAACAATATGTCTTTTCTCTGTTTGCAGGATCGTCTGCAGATTCTTCTGAAAGAATCCCAGCTTTTGGAAATGCTTTCGCTAAAGCTGTCACTATCACATCATTTGCATTTTGATCCGCCATTGTAAGTGGCATTTTATCGTCTTTATATTCCACTGTAAAGTCTGTGTGGTAGATTTTCATGATTTCATTTCCCGCTTTTACTGCAAGTTCCTTTGATAGTTCTAGAGCATTCTTAATATCCATAATATAAAAACTCTCTTTCTATTCAAACTATTTATGAGTTATATACTTTTAGGGCCCGTCACGGTTCGACAGGCCCTTTATTTATAACTTCACCTATATTCTATTTTCAATTACTTTCAGAATCTGATCGACAATCTCATCAACAGTATACTGGATTGTATCAACAGACATATCTGGATTCTCAGGAATCTCATAAGGCGATGAAATACCTGTAAAGTTAGGGATCTCACCATTTCGGGCTTTTGCGTATAAACCTTTTACATCACGACTCTCACACTCCTCGAGCGGTGTTGCTACATGAATTTCAAAGAATTCCTTCCCGATGATTTCACGCGCCTGTTCACGATCTTGTTCAAATGGTGAGATGAATGACGTGATCGTAATCAGTCCTGCATTATTCATAAGACGAGCCACTTCGGAAACCCTGCGAATGTTTTCAATACGATCCGCTTCTTTAAATCCAAGGTTCTTATTGAGACCATGTCTGACATTGTCGCCATCAAGCAACATTGTATGCTTCCCCAAGCTTACAAGACGCTTTTCAAGTGCATTGGCAAGGGTTGACTTTCCTGAACCGCTTAGTCCTGTAAACCATATTGTGAGAGGCTGTTGCTTCTTCATATTTGCTCGAATATCTCTTGTAATATCTGTTCTATGCCATACAACATTGGTTGAACGACGTAATGAATGTTCTACAACCCCACAAGCCGATGTCATATTCGTCACACGATCTATAAGTATAAATCCACCCAACGCACTATCATTAGAGAATTTATCAAATACAATATTTTCAGCCAGTGATATATCTACCAAAGCGATTTCATTCTTGAATAATTTCTCAGTAGGTTTTCTATCACCCGTATTGATATCTAATTTATGTTTGATATCCATTACCGTTGCCGGAATCACTTTTGTTCCACACTTTAGGAAGTAATTACGACCTTTTACAAGACTCTCATCATCCATCCAAAGAATCGTACCAGTTAGCATATCTGCGACTTCAGGCTTTTTTCCTGAAACAATAACAGATCCTCTCGAGATGTCGATCTCTTTATCTAGTGTAATTGTCACAGGTTGACCTGCTGAAGCGCAATTTTCTTCACGGTCTGTGACAAGTACTTTTACAACCTTCGCTTTTTCATTGCTTGGAAGTGCTAGAATTTCATCACCTACATTGATAATACCCTTCTCAATCTGTCCTTGGAAGCCTCTAAAAGTATGATCAGGTCGACAAACACGTTGTACAGGTAAAACAAATGACTCATATGTATGTTCTTTTTCCACATCAATATCTTCAAGGTATTCGAAAAGTGTCTTTCCATCATACCAAAGTGTATTATCTGATTTTGTTGTTACATTATCTCCAGCTGTTGCCGACACGGGAATAACTTCTAATGTATCGAGTTCAAACTCTGAGCAAAGCGTTTTAAAATCACGCTTGATATCGTCAAACTTATTTTTATCGTATCCAATAAGATCCATCTTATTGACAGCTAAAACAAAGTTTTTAATACCCATCAACGAGCAAATTCTTGCATGACGTTTCGTTTGAGTCAAAACACCCTTTGATGCATCTACAAGAATAATTGATAGATCTGCAAATGAAGCTCCAACAGCCATATTTCGAGTGTACTGCTCATGCCCAGGACAATCTGCAACGATAAAAGAACGCTTTAATGTCGTGAAATATCTGTAAGCAACATCAATTGTAATGCCTTGCTCTCTTTCAGCCATAAGGCCATCAAGAAGAAGCGCATAATCAATTTCACCTTGATTGCTTCCAACTTTACTATCAAGCTCTAACGCACGCTCTTGGTCAGCAAATATTAGTTTAGAATCATACAGCATATGGCCGATCAGTGTTGACTTGCCATCATCCACAGATCCACATGTAATAAACTTTAGTAAGCCTTTCATATTTAGAAGTACCCCTCTCTCTTACGGCGTTCCATGCTGCCTTCTGCTTCGTTGTCAATCACTCTAGTCGTTCGTTCACTTGAAACAGCACCGAGTGTCTCTTCAATGATCTCATCAAGTGTATCCGCCTGTGAGTAACAACCGCCTGTTAGTGGGTAACATCCTAATGTTCTAAATCTTATATAATCTTTCTTAATTTCTTCACCTTCATATATCCGCATACGTTCATCATCAATAAGGATGATATTGCCATCGCGCTCTACAAATTCACGTTCTTCTGCAAAGTAAAGAGGTACAATATCGATACTTTCACGCTTTATGTATTGCCAGATATCCTTCTCTGTCCAATTTGATATAGGGAAGACGCGCATACTTTCACCTTTATGAAGTTTTGTGTTATAGAGTTTCCACATTTCAGGACGCTGATTTTTAGGATCCCACGCGTGATTCGGATTTCTGAAAGAGAAAATTCGTTCTTTCGCACGTGATTTTTCTTCATCTCGACGTCCACCGCCAAAGGCTGCCGTGAAACCGTATTTATCAAGACCTTGTTTTAAGGCTTGTGTTTTCATAATATCTGTATACGCTGAACCGTGATCAAATGGATTGATTCCATCTTTAATGCCTTGTTCATTGGAATGAACAAGCATTACAATACCAAGTTCCTTTGCACGACGGTCTCTAAACTCAATCATTTCCTTGAATTTCCAGGTTGTGTCTATGTGCATGAATGGAAATGGTGGTTTTTCTGGGTAAAATGCTTTTAGAGCAAGGTGAAGCATTACCGAACTATCCTTGCCAACTGAATATAACATGACGGGCTTTTCGCATTCTGCTGCAACTTCACGGATTATGTATATCGCTTCAGCTTCTAGCTGATCTAGATGCGTTTGGTTATTCATAACTACTCCTCATTTCGTTTAATCCTAAAGAGGCAATCTATGAAATTATAGACAGTCGTTTTTACACGACTGTCTATCCACGTATTACCATTCCATTTTCAGTCTTACGATATCTTCTTCGATTAACGGAGTCCCTAATTGAACTTCAATAAACTCTAAATCCGTTAAGGCTTTAAGCCCGTGCTTCACACCCTCTTGAATATGGATAACATCACCTTGCTTGACATTTTTCATTTCGTCATCCAAGATTAATGTTCCTTCACCAGAAACAATTGTCCATACTTCAGAGCGATTATTATGATATTGATAACTAATGTTGCATCCTTCATTAAGTGTCAGTTTCTTAGTTAGACTCTCAGAACCACATTTATGGAAGGTATGATCGATTACCATATAAGTGCCCCACCGTCGTTCTTCATATCTTGGTCTACCTGAAAAGTTTTTGATTTGATCCTTCAATTTAGGCGTCTCACTCTTTTCAGCAACCAGTATCCCATCTGGCGAAGCAACGACAACACAGTTTTCGATTCCCATAGTAACCACTGGAATATTCAGTTCATTCAAAACATGCGTATTCGTACAGTTCCCATCGGTTACAACATTTCCAAATTCCTCAGCTTCCATTTCTTCTGTTAACGTGTTCCAAGTACCAAGATCTTTCCACATACCTCTATATTTAATAACATTAATGTTTTTAGCCTTTTCAACAACCTCGTAATCAAAGCTAATTTTGTTTAGCTTATCATATTGGTCATATACTTTTTGGTAGCTTATATTATTAAACCCATATGATTTCTCTAAAAGCTCAATAAGGTACCCCAGTTTAAATCCGAAAACACCGCAGTTCCATAGAGCTCCTTGTTTCAACAGTTCAGAAGCCGCTTCTTCACTAGGCTTTTCCTTAAAATAGTCTACTTTTGATACTTTAGATTCTGATTCATGAGGAATGATGTAACCATATTTTGATGAAGGATAAGTCGGCTCTGCACCAAGTAAAGCTAGCTCTGAATCATTTTCATCTAAAATGCCCTTCAATTCAAAGATACTCTTAAAATAGTCATTATGAACATATGGATCTACGGGCAAAATTGCTATTTTTTCTTCTCTGTCAATTTTCATTTCACTATAGAGATACGAACAAGCTAAGGCTATCGCAGGAAATGTATCCCTTCTATCTGGTTCAATTACTGAATTAACAGATGAGCCTAGTTGCGAAATTATTTGATCTCTTTGCGAGCTTCCAGCCACTACTGTAACTGATTTCGACAATCCAACTTCTTTAAGTTGGCGATACACGCGCTGTACCATAGACTCCATCTCATCCTGGTCATTCTTTAATAGCTTTAAAAACTGCTTTGATCTAACATCATTTGATAATGGCCAAAGTCTCTTTCCCGACCCGCCAGATAGTAATATTAAATGCATATTTACTCCTCACCTCGTACAACTGACTATCAATAATCTCAATTTAAATTGATACTCATAACTAAATTTACTCATACAATTTTAATAGAATTTCTATACTTCGCTCCCAGTCAAGATTCTCCCTAGCAAAATTTCTTCCGCTCTCTCCAATTTTACCTCTCAGCTCTTTATCATTAACCAATTTTCCAATTTTTACCACAAGCTCCTTCGTGGTGCCATATTTTAATAATAAGCAATTGGTTTTATCATGAAGTTTAGAACCAATATTCGTTTTTGGTAAAACAACTGGCCTCCCACTGGCTAGATACATAGGCAACTTGCTTGGAAATCTATAATTATTAAATTGGTTCAAAGTTCCTGGCTGAACTAAAATATCTGCTATTTGAATAAACTCATATAAATGGCTAGGATCAATATAACCACATTCCAAAATATATGGATAATTATCATACTCAGCAATTTTTCCTAAACCACAATGTAACAAGTAAACATTTCTGTTTGCCTTATCATTAATCTCAATTATAGCTTTATATAACGTCTCTACTTCTTCATAATTCGAATGATGTATCCCACCAGTATAAGTAATGATCAGGGCATCTGTAGGGATATTCAATTTGTACTTTAACTCCAAGTCTGTCTTGTCTGACATTTCAAAAAAACGAGACTCACATGATGGATAAAAGGTTACCCGTTGAACTCCACTTGGTACAAATTCTTCAAGACTATCAATAATACAACTTACCCCGCTCGAATTATGCAGAAATGCCTTGTACTTTTGGGGATCTATCATTCTGAATCGATACTTATAGCTCTTCATTAACCTCATCACGATACTATCATCTGATACGATAGTATTATAAATAAATTCCTCATTATCTTCCAAATGCACATAATAAGGGATTTTAAGCCGGTTAACAGCCCACTGTACCAACAATCGTACATTTTCCCTTGGTGTCCATGCATGAATTATTGGATCATCAGATAAAAAGACCTTCTTATTAATCAGAATTCGATAGATCAACTGTGTAAATAAAATTGTTTCATATTTCACATCACCAAAACTATAGACACTGTTTCTATCTGATGGAACACATACTGTACATTTAATTCCTCTCTCAACTAAGGAGTTAGCTAAAAAATGTATATGGATACCACTAGCCCCAATAAACTTATTGTAATTCACAAAATAAATATGCATAGACACACCTTCAAAGTACCGAACTATCGCTTATGTGATTTTCTATTTTTTCCAGAACAAGTTGAAACTAGCAGGGCGACCAAACTCAGAATACGACTTTCCCGTTGTTACCGCCCACGTTTGGTTGAATAAAGTCTCATTCATAACGAACAGATTTTCATCATTACGTATGATTGACTCCCACTCTTTCCACGGCCTCTTATCAAGCATGTTTAGAACATAAATTAGAAATGCATTATGCCAAACCACATCTTTCTTATCAACTATATCTAACAAATGAACACTCTCACCGCCAGGCTTTAGAACACGATTAATATCATTATAGATATTTGAATACAATTCTTTACCATCTTGAGGTGTATGCTCTAGAGCAGAGATTGAAAATACCATATCAAAATAGTCATCAGGCAGCTCCGTGTTGAAGGTACCCATGTAATCTCTTACAAGCTTGTAAGGAGCAATTCCGTTCTCCTCTGGTCCGTTCCCCAAGCCTTCCAACTTGTCAACATTCCAACATTCATACGAATCGCTTAGATGTGTGAGTATACGAGACTGTCCGCCTCCAACTTCAAGCAGTCGACTGCCCTTAGGAACAAATTTTTTAATATACCACAAAATGAATAGATCTTGATATCGTTTCAAATCACAGTTTTTTGGATCAACACTCTCATTATATAGCTCATAATCTAATCCTTTAAATAGCTCCCAATGACTTGACTTTGAATAAACGAACTCATCAAACCAGTTTGTTCCAGCATGATCGGAAGTATTTTCATTTTTTTCTCCACTCTCATATTCCCATGAGCGACCTTCCAACAAACCGTGGAATAACAAATGCCTTAACGGACATAGTTTTGCTTCTTTAATATCATTGTTCTTTGATAAATAGCCATTAGTCGAGAATAAAGAACTTGGGTCCCGACCTTCCTTCCATCCATGATTCAAGTAATGTGCAAAAGCATTCGATTTATCCTGTAACACATCCGGATACTCTGAATAATACCACGCATCATCAAAATATGGATTAGCTTTTCTTCCTTCATTAGATCCAAATCTAAGATAATGTAATAATGGATTAATTCCACTCTCATGAACATCTGGATTATTTGATAAGTAATAAGCTTGCATAAACAGCCCAGACTTTATTATCGTTCGATATTCCCTTTTTTCACGGATTATTCGCTTAAGCTTATTCTTAACCTCAACGAATCCTTCTGATTTAATCCGCTTACACTTCTGCTTAGTTGAATCCGGCAAACGATGATATATAACATATGCCAACTTTGACTCAGTAAGATATCTCCATATGTTTGATTGAGTTTTTGCATTCATTATCACAACTGATTCTCGTTGAACAACATTGCTCTCATCAATATTGGATGATTTTGTTTGATCTTCAAAATAACTATAGAATATATTCTGGGTACTCAATGGCATAACATGCATATCTTGCTGACTAATATTTCTGCTAAATGTATATGGAATATAGTTTTCATCTGCACTTCTAAAATCTACACCACATACTCTCAGCGGTTCTTTGTTATCGATTATCCGATTCATAACTTTCTTTCGCTGTGTAGGACTAACCAAATTGTTTATTTCTTTAGTATAGGTCTCTCCACCATCAACTTGAGAAAGCTGACCTTCTCTAATTGTAAAACACCCAGTTGGAGCTTTAAAGGAAAACAAATCAGTGACCTCAGCAAATTTCCGCCACAAATTCCAATCACCCGCGTATTTCAAATTTATATCCAGCCCGCCAACTCTATCCCACAACCACTTCTTCCACATTATCCCTTCTTGTTGGATATACGGATAATTATACCCATCACATAGTCCATTCTTAATTAACTCAGATGGATACGTGGAATCACAAGTCCAAATCATTACTCCATTTTCATTTCGAACATTTATTCTACCAGTTACCCAATTTACATGCTCATTTTCAAAACTACTAGAAACCATTGCAAATGTATTAGGCATGATAATATCATCGCTATTTATCCATCCCATTGCCGCAGTCTGCGGTATAGGAAGTTTAGAAAAACCTACAACAATAGCATCATACATTCCTTTATCAGATTCGCTTGAATAAGTGAATAATACTCCTTTATTGATCCCTTTAAAAATTTGTTCTTCATCTACGAGTCTTTTCCACTCTGAAAGAATCTTAAGGGTTTCATCCGACGATCCACCGTCTTGTACATGGTAACGAATGTAAAAATCACCCTTTTGATTGCACACGCTCATTAATGTTTCTTGAATAGTTTCTGCTGAGTTGAATGATGGTGTAATCATATAGATACATGGATAAGGAGGAGTTGGTCGTGATCTGTTTTGTTCTATATTGTACTTTTTCAGAATTTTCAGAGCTAAAATCCGGAATTCCTCACGTATCTTTCTGATTTCTCTTTTAGAATTTTTGACTTCTGCTAATTTTTTATCCAAACTCCCGTTTAACTCTTTCCCCAAATCGCCATCTAAGCCATTTGTAGAGATTCCAGAAGTAAAGATTGCGAAAGATACTGCTTGCCAAAAGAAATCTTTATAAAACCATTCTTTTTTTGTCTTGTTAACACCAATTTGATGTTCTGCAAAAAGGGCTGGATTGTATATAATTCCATAACCTAAATCTCGCAACGCTAACGATATTTGTAAATCTTCATGTGCTAGGAGGATATCACCTTTCCTTCCTAGATTCTCCATGAATCCTTTTGTTCTAGATAATGCCCTCATATCAAATCCGATTGAAGCGGTTACTACCCACTCATTTTCACTAAGTAGTTTTTCATTAGTTCCCCAGTCTGTACAAGCTAATGGATATAATAAATCTCCTACAATCCAATCTGGTTTTTCACAGGTCCATTTCGGAACGATCAAACCGCTAACACATCCTATTCCATCTCCATGTCTTTTAAATGTGTCAAGTAATACTTCGCCCCAATTAGGCGGTACAGAAACATCATCATCAATGTAGCCTAAATACCGTGTATTACATTTTTGAATGGCAACATTTCTAGCATATGCAATTCCATTCTTAGGAGTTATAACATACTCTAGCTCGTAGTTAGTTTTGATCTTCCTTTTGAAACGCTCAGACTTTTTCTTCTGTAGAGAATTGTCAATTACAAGCACTTTGAACTTTTCTCTTGACAAAGTCTGCTTTTCAAAGCTCTTCAAACAAGCTTCCAATTCATCGAAACGTCTATAAGTACATATTGCTACGGTTAAAAGTGGATCTACTTTCAATTTTTATTCCCCTTTCCACTTTTGAATGAATACATCAATTTCATCCGAATTAAAGAAATGCTGAACTGATTTATGTCCATACACTCTATCAAGTTCTAATTTAGAAAGCGTGAACGTATCTTTAGTTCTTTTATAAGCATCTTGAACTTTCACACCATTATACTCAAGAGTTTTTTCAGATGTTAGATTATCATTCACGAGTTTCAAGCTATTTACTCCTAAAAATTCTATCATGGCCTTTTCAAAAACTCTATCAAGAGAGTCAAGTCTGTATATTAGAACTGATTTGTTGCTATTTTCAAGTATCGAATAACCTCGCTCAAGGTTGAAACTCTTGCTATAAACATTAAGTCCTGTAATTTTTTTGTACGTTTTGTCAAAAAACTCTTGTTTCCACTTAAGAACATTCCACAGACTATTCATTACGATTTGATTTGATTGATCAAGTTCACCATATTTTTCGAAATCAACCTCGTAATAACTTGATAACATTGCAGAAATCGGTTCTCTCACTCCTGCAATAAACTTCCAGTTTAGCTTCTCTTTTGTTGCTTCAAATATTTTTCTTAACGCATAGCCTGAGAGTTCGTGTGGTACTGGATTTTCAGAGATCTTATCATAGAATCCATGCAAATGGTATACTGGTGTCCTTCTACCATTATTCAGATTAACATCTTCTAAACTCTTAATTACTGATTTACTTCCAACTTTTCCATATGTCAAGATTACAATAACAGTGTCATTTTCCTCAAGTAAGTACTCAGATAGACTGAACTCATTATTTCTATAGAAATCATTCTCAGTTGATGGTAACCAGAATTGACCTTTACTCTCCAAATCTTTCCTTGTCATTTCTTCACGTGATGCATAGCCTTGTTCCTGATTCTTTCTATACTCCTTTTGATAATCAAGAGACTTCTCTTTTAGTAAAGGATCAATGAAGAAGAATCTATCTTTAGTCCAGTATCCTGGCATCCTTTGTGCTTTGGCAGTTTGTGTATCTGCAGAATACTCGAATACACCCAAAACTTCATCTATTTTTTTTGTTTGATTTTCAAAATAGTATGAAGCCTTCATCAAAAAGGCTAAATCATGTACAGCTCCATATTCTTCATTGATAGGTACTTTTTCCTGTACCACTCTACGATAAAAGTATCCTACAGGATTTACGCAAAATGCATCTAACTCCCAATGTCTTAATGCCGAATCAAAATCAAATCTAGGTCTATTAATCCAAACTGAGCTATTGTTTTCTTGAATAACTTTTACGTTACCAACAACCATCATGGTATTAGTACTAAACTCTGATATCACTTTTGAGAAAGCATTATCTTCAAAGTAGTCATCTGCATTCAAATAGACAATTATATCACCTGTAGCCTTTTGAAAACCTTTATTCATTGCATGCACTTGGCCTCTATCAGACTCTGAGATCCACTCGAGGTGACTATATTTATTTAGAATGCTAATTGTTTTATCAGTAGATTTTCCATCAACAACAATATGTTCCCAGTTTTCATAGTCCTGTTTCAGTACACTTTGAATAGCTCGTTCAATATAATCACCAGTATTATATGAAGGCGTAATTACAGAAATCTTCAACTTGTCATCAAGAACATTCTTTGAATACGTCTTTTTTTCAGGGATTTCAGGAAATTTTAGAGTCGGATTGAAAATGCCTCTAATTCCCCTTTGCATATTATCATTCCATAAATGAACTGATATTAACAGATCTCTATATTTCCCATTTACAATATTAAGCTCTATTCTCTGTTCTTTCGTCTCTAATTGCAAACTTTCCAGTTTATTACGCAACTTGATTTCAAGATTAGCTTGTACACTCAAGGAATTTCGTAGCCAATTGAGCTCATTCTTTTGAACGCCTAGGTTCTCTTCCAAATGTCCTTTTCTTTCTGAACAATCCTTATATACTGTTTGGAGAGATTCGTATTTCTTATCAAACTCAACTTGATCGTTCTTTCGTTTATCTTCAAAATTTAAGATGAACTCTTGATTTTTAGATTCTAGATCTTTGATGCTACCCTTTTGAGCATTGACCTGATTTTCTAACTCTGAGAGTATAGTCATATACTTTTCTAATTCGGACTTTAAAAAGGCACTCTCAGAAGATAATGTTTCTTTTTCGCTCCTTGTTTGCTGTAGTTCATTTTCGACATCTCTAGTATAGTCAACCAATCTGTTGATTTCTGACTTATTTAACTCATTTTCAGCTTTACTATTGACCAAGTCATCTTCAATAAATTTGATATTATTTTCTATTTCTGTTACTTTGCCTGATTTCTCTTCTAACTCTAAACGCAACTCATTGCATGTCTGCTTTGTATAATTAAAATCAATTAATGCTTCTTCAAGATTAGTTACTCTACTTGATTTCTCTTCTAACTCTAAACGCAACTCATTGCATGTCTGCTTTGTATAATTAAAATCAATTAATGCTTCTTCAAGAGTAAGTACTCTTTCCTCGAGTCTAGGGTACTCAATTTTATCAAAAATTCCAATTGGAACACTAAATAATGGCTTCAACTCACTTGATTCATTTGCTAAATAGTACCTATTCAAGCCATCGAAATACATATAGGTATAGTTTGCCTCTACTAATATATGCTCGAACTTATTCCAAGGTTGATCTTCATCGAAGTACTCTGGCGACAATGGATTTGTGCAAGGCTTTGTAGCTTCGACTACGATTATAGTTGGTCTAAATTTGTCAAAGTCAGCACTCTCGATAACACCTAATTCATGTCCCTCTACATCAATTTTCAGAAAATCTATCGTTACTCCAGTACAGTATTTTTCACAAATTTTTTTAAGAGGAATTGTCTTAACTTTCAATGTTTTAAAAGTGTAATCAAACTCTTCACATAATTCTTCAATGCTTTCTTTATCGAAGGACGAAAATGCTGAAGCATCGTTTCCATCTACCATAGTCCCCATTACTTTAAAAAAGTCTAACTCTTTCTCAGTTTTCGATACAGCCACATTTATATTTATGTCACGAACTCTAGCATTAAGAAACTTCTCATAGCTCATCGGAATAGGTTCAATATTAATGCCGCGCCAGCCCTTATCATAGAACAATTTTGTTACAGATAATTCGTCTGGATCATGAGCACCTACATCAATGTAAAATCCAGAGTTTTTTTCTTTAAATATTCTGTTTAACAAAACATCCTCAAAATTCTGCGAGTACGATTTCCTAACAATTCCCATTTGCCATTTTCTCCTTAAATCACATATCTCATTTTCAGTGTAGAAATAATCAAGATTACAGCTTCGTATTATCGAACTTAAATTTTCATAAGATAATTTGAATGACTTTTTGACATCGTTATATTGCTTTTTTCCAAATTTCTTGCTGCTCGTCTGATTAATTCTTGGAAGTCTATTTTTCAGTTCAATGTTCAATAGTTTTACCGCATCTATTAAAACATCGTTCACGATTTCGTATTTAATTAACAATAATTCAATATTATTTTTTTTCAGAACTTTGAAACCGTTTTCTTTTGAGAACCGAGTTCCAAACACGTCAATCCCCACAGTTTCCTTTATCTCGGTTTCCCACCAGTTTTTGTAAAACTGGTAATTAAGGAACACACTATTCGAGTCATTTAATAAACAATCCTTAGCCAATTCCATAAGTTTAGCTTTATCAAATGCATTTTCACCAAATACTTCAGGAAAAGCAAACTTATTCAACTCAAATAACATTGATAGCTGCCATTCAATGGGATCTCGACATAAGGAGATGATTTTCCAGTTGTATGCTTCCGGATTTTTTTCAAATATTTCAGAAATTTTTTCCCCATCAATTAGTTCTGACATGTCTGGGCTCAATGAAGTGCTTGAAAACCATTCAGATGCTCTTCGGATTGTATTTTTATTCAAATAATGTAAATGAAACACATTATCGTATCCACTGTCTTTTAATGCCTTAATAATTGATTTCGAAGCAACTTTCCCATATGTATGAACCAGATAAATAGTAGCACCTTCGTAGAGTTCACTATCACCAATTACAACAGGGACATTTAGTTCATTGATGTATTCATTCATAGTTCTACTAGTCTCACTCCTCTAAAGGTGCTACTGAACTCAATTAACACAAGCATTAGGTTCAGTAGCACTATTTATCATTAACTTAGTATCATCAAATCGTTTTGAAGTCTATTAACATTACTAGTTCTGTTCTAAATACCACTCATAAACACGTGAAATTCCACCCTCTAAATCAACCTTATATTTCCAACCTAATTCAGATAAAAGACTTACATCAAGCAGTTTCCTCGGAGTTCCATCGGGTTTCGTAAGATCATTTACAATTTGACCTTCAAAACCAACTATTCTTTTTATTATCTTTGCAAGTTCAATAATTTCTATATCTTCTCCTGTACCAATGTTAACATGCTCAGCTCCAGAATAGTACTCCATTAAGTGAATACATGCATCAGCTAAATCATCAACATATAGAAATTCTCTCTTAGGCTTGCCAGTGCCCCACATAATAACTTCGTTCTGATTATTTAGTTTCGCTTCATGGAATTTTCTTAACAAGGCTGGTAAAACATGAGAGTTCTGTAAATCAAAATTATCATTTATTCCATAAAGATTCGTTGGCATAGCACTAATAAAATTGCAACCATATTGTTTCCTATAAAACTTGCATAGCTCAATACCAGTAATCTTTGCAATTGCATATGCTTCATTAGTTGGTTCAAGTTCTCCAGTAAGCAAATACTCCTCTTTAATTGGCTGTGGAGCCATTTTTGGATAAATGCATGAGCTCCCCAAAAATAATAATTTTTCTGTTTTATACTTATATGCGGAATGAATCACATTAGCCTCAATCAACAAATTATCATAAAGAAAATCTGCTGGATATGTATGATTAGCATGAATTCCTCCAACTTTTGCCGCAGCTAAAAACACCAGTTCTGGACGCTCTTCATCAAAAAACTTCTCGACTTCACTCTGTCTTCTCAAGTCTAGCTCGCTCGAAGTTTTAGTAATAATATTATTGAATCCTAAATTCTTCAATTTTCTAACTATCGCTGAACCAACCATGCCTCTATGACCAGCAACATATATTTTCTTGTCTTTATCCATTATCCTCACCCTAATCAAATGATTTTTTAATCCGATCTTCTCTCTTGACTTTTTCTATATCGTGTCCAACCATTATACGTACAAGCTCATCAAAACTAGTTTGTGTTGGATTCCAGTTCAGTACGTTTTTAGCTTTTGATGGGTCACCTAATAACTGTTCCACCTCTGTAGGTCTAAAGTATTTTGGATCAACTTCGATAACAGTTTTCCCAGTGGATTTATCAATACCTATTTCTTGAACACCTTCACCATTCCATTCTATATCAATTCCAGCGTATTTGAATGCAATTGCACAGAACTCTCTAACGGTATGCATTTCACCTGTTGCTATTACAAAATCTTCAGGCGTTTCATGTTGAAGGATCAACCACATACATTCAACGTAATCTTTAGCATAACCCCAATCTCTTAATGAGTTGAGATTACCAAGATACAGTTTATCCTGTTTATTCGCAGCAATTCTTGCTGCAGCAAGTGTAATTTTTCTTGTTACAAATGTCTCGCCACGACGTTCAGATTCATGATTGAACAAAATCCCATTCACAGCAAACAGTCCATACGCTTCTCGATAATTCTTTGTAATCCAATATGCGTACATTTTGGCAACGCCATATGGACTTCTAGGGTAGAATGGAGTCGTCTCCGATTGTGGTACTTCTTGTACTTTACCGTACAATTCACTTGTCGAAGCCTGATAAATTTTAGTTTTATTCTCAAGACCTAGAATTCTGACAGCTTCAAGTAATCTAAGTGTTCCCACACCATCACATTCAGCCGTATACTCAGGTAAATCAAATGAAACTTTTACGTGTGATTGTGCAGCCAAGTTATAAATCTCATCTGGCTGTATTTCCTTAATAAGTCTAATAGTATTTGAAGTGTCAGTCATATCCCCATAATGAAGGTGGATTTTCTTCTGAATATGCATATCTTTAATAAGCTCATCAATATACAAGTGCTCAATACGATCTGTATTAAAACTCGACGATCTTCTAATTACACCATGTACCTCATAACCTTTTTCAAGGAGAAATTCTGCAAGATAGGAACCATCTTGACCTGTAATACCTGTTATTAAAGCAACTTTTTCCATTATTCATTCTCCTTACCATTAAAATATTTATCACTTTGAGTTATAGAGTCTCAACCCTTCTTCAACATCACCATCATATACAATTTCGCCCTCATCAATGTAGATGACACGACTACAAAATTGCCTTATCTGCGCATCCGAATGTGAAGAGAACAGAATTGATTTTCCACTTTCAAACATTTCCTGAGTTTTCTTAAATGACTTCTTTCTAAAATCTTTATCCCCAACAGCAAATACTTCATCAATAATTAATATATCAGGATTTGAAAAAATTGCTAATGCAAAACCCAATCTAGCAGCCATACCTGACGAATACGTTTTTATAGGAAGATCGAAATAATCACCTACATCAGCAAACTTGATTATATCATCAAGAATTCTATCTATATCCTCCTCTTTCATACCGGTTATCGTTCCTTTATAATATATATTCTCTCGACCCGTATATTCAGGGAAAAAACCAGCACCTAAATTTATTAATGAGCCCACTGTACCATTAATCTTTATCTCACCTTCTGTAGGAAATGTAATACCAGCAACAAGCTTCATCAAAGTAGATTTACCCGCTCCATTTTTCCCAATTATTCCAACCGTCTCACCATGTCCAACAGTTATATTAATATTATCAAGTGCTTTTTTCACTCCACTATGACCTCGTTTTGTAAATAACCAAGGTATTGTCTTGTAATCTTTATTAAATAGCCAATAATGTTTGCTTAAGTCCTTTATCTCAATTGCTTTTTCCATTCTATCACTTCCTAAACAAAATCAGAGTAATATCTTCTCAATTTATATTGAATAAAACAGCCCACAGAAAAAATTAGGCCATTTACGCCCCAAAAGTATAGTGTATATTCAACATTAAGTGGTTGAGGATTGGCATACGCTTCCCGAAATCCACTTAGGATATAAACCATAGGATTTAGCTTAATTAATTTTATAATCCATGGGTAGTTACCAATATTTTCAAAACTCCAAATGATTGGCATCATGAAAAATAAAACTCTAACAATTGATAAATATAACTGATAGAAATCTTGTGATATTGCAGTTAATGCAGATATAATTAAATTAAGAAAAACCATCAATATAAACATACAACAAAAATAATACAGTAGCAGTCCCAAATGAATATCTGTCCCGTGTCCAAACATTAGACACACAACATATCCTACAATTAATGTAAATAACCTTTTTAAAAATATTGCTACAACTTCTATTGTTGGAATGATCGTAATTGGAAATTTAATACTGTGAATTAACGCTTTATTCATCCTTATTGCATTTGCGCCACCATTAAGAACTTCATTCATAAAGAACCAAGGTATGATTCCAATAATCAAATAAACTATAAAATGAATACCTTCAATCTCTGAACTCCCAGACATAAAGTATCTAAATGCAATAAACACAGCAAAATATATTAAGTCTCTAATAAATACCCACCCAATGCCTAGAGAAGTTCTAACCGTCTGCTTCGCCATGTGTGACTTCCCAATTTTCCAAATCCTATAAAGATTTGTATTATGCTCAAAGCAGACATATTTTATTGCTTCAATCATCTCACATTTCCACCTTCCTATTCAATTTATATGAAGTGATGCTACACACTTTAACCGCAGACTATAAACACTTCACTTTGTACCAATCAATTGTTTTATCAAGTCCATTATCAAACGTATATATTGGTTCCCACCCTAACTCTGACTTAATCCTTGAGTTGTCTATTGCATATCTACGATCATGACCTAAACGATCTTGAACATAATCAATTAGATCGTCCGTTTTCCCAAAGCAATGTATTATTTTCCTTATAATATCAATATTTCTAATTTCATTATTACCACCAACGTTGTAAACTCTCCCAGATTCCCCTCTACTCAAAACTAAATCGATCGCACGACAATGATCCAACACATGCAACCAGTCTCTGACTTGAAGACCATCGCCATAAACAGGCATCTTATTATCCGACATACAGTTCGTTATCATTAGTGGGATTAGCTTTTCCTCATGTTGGTTAGGGCCATAATTATTGGAGCATCTAGTAATATTAGAAGGCAAATTATACGTTTCATTATATGCCCTAACAATCATATCCGCACTTGCTTTTGAAGCTGAGTAAGGACTGTTAGGCGCTAGTGGTGTCGTCTCTGTAAACAGTCCGTTTTTCCCTAGAGCACCATATACTTCATCTGTAGATATTTGAAGAAATTTAACGCCTTCTTTGTACGTTGGATAACCAAATTCATCCACACCTGTTGTCCAGTGTTTTTTTGCAGCATCTAGCAACACTTGCGTTCCAAGGACATTTGTCTTCAGAAAAACACTAGGATCTTCAATGCTACGATCTACATGAGACTCTGCCGCAAAATTTATAACATAATCAAAATTCTCATCTATGAATAAACTTTCAACAAGCTTGTCATCGGTAATATTCCCTTTAACAAATCTATACTTCTCATTTTCAGATATACCTTGTAAATTATCTAAATCACCTGCATATGTTAAAAGGTCCAGGTTAACTATGCGGTAATTATATTTTTCATTATAGAACTTTACAAAGTTTGATCCAATAAATCCAGCTCCACCTGTGACTAAAATGGTCTTCATAAATATTCTCCTTTGTACTCAAATGGCAAGTTTATCTCATCTAGTTTCTTAAGCATCTTATCTTTTTCAGACAATTTTATTAAATCAATATTATCAACAGGCCATGACACACCAATTTTTGGATCATTCCAAATTATACCTGACTCATGTTGAGGTGAATAGTATTCTGTACATTTATAGCTAAACGTTGCAGTTTCAGATAATACTAAAAATCCATGTGCAAAACCTTCTGGAACATAAAACTGACGTTTGTTTTCAGCAGATAAATATACGCCTTTCCATTGTCCAAATGTTGGAGATCCTTTTCTAAGGTCAACAGCAACATCGAATACTTCGCCCTCCGTACACCTTACTAATTTTCCTTGTGTATGTTCTTTTTGAAAATGAAGACCCCTCAAAACACCTTTTTTTGATCTCGACTCATTATCTTGAATAAACTGCATTGTTAATCCCGCATCTTCGAAATCCTGCTTATTGTAGCTCTCCAAAAAGTACCCACGTTCATCTCCAATTGCAGTTGATTCGACGATATATAAATCTGGGATTTTTGTTTTGATAAATTTAAACTTCCCCACAATTACACCTCTTCAGCAACTCGTGCCAAATACTGACCGTATTCAATTTTTATCATTGGCTCAGCCAGTTTCAAAAGCTGTTCTTTAGTGATAAATCCCATTCTATAGGCTATTTCCTCAATACAAGAAATATACTGTCCTTGTCTTGTTTGAACAGCTTCAACATAATTAGACGCTTCAAGCAAACCTCTATGTGTTCCCGTGTCTAACCATGCCATGCCACGGCCTAAAAGCTCAACCTTTAACTTCCCACGTCTTAGGTACTCGTTGTTCACTTCAGTTATTTCAAGTTCACCACGCGAGGATGGTTTAATGCTCTTGGCTATTTCTACTACAGCATTATCATAGAAGTATAGACCTGGAACTGCATAATTAGATTTTGGCTCAGTAGGTTTTTCTTCAATCGACAACACATTCCCTGCTTCATCGAAGTCTACAACGCCAAACGAGCTTGGATTGCTGACGTGATATCCGAAGATAGTTGCCTCATCTCTCTCAACAGCAGCCTTGAGACGTCCTGTGAACCCATAACCGTAGAAAATATTGTCTCCCAGCACGAGTGCGACTTTATCGTCACCAATAAACTCTTCACCAATAATAAATGCTTCAGCAAGTCCATTCGGTGCATCTTGCGCAGCATATACTATCTTCATACCTAGTTGAGATCCGTCGCCCAATAACTCTTCAAATCCACCAATATCTCGTGGCGTCGAAATGACAAGAATGTCTTTAATTTCCGATAACATTAGTACTGATAATGGATAGTAAATCATCGGTTTATCGTAAATTGGTAAAATTTGCTTTGAAACTGATTTTGTAGCAGGATACAAGCGTGTGCCCGATCCACCAGCTAGAATTATACCCTTCATTTTACAACGCCTTCTTTAATATATTCTCTTTTTCCAAAAACACCGCTAATGAATCTTCCCACCGTGGTGCTTTATAATCAAATTCTTGTCGAAACATATAATTTTCCATCACAGAGTAGGTCGGTCTAATTGCCGATGCACCGAACTCAGCTCCCGTAATTTCATTGACGCTAATATTTCTTCCAGACAATTTAAAAATTTTCTTAGCGAACTCACTCCAAGAACATTGACCCTCATTTGAGTAGTGATATATCCCGTATTTTTCAGTTGGAAAAGTAAGAACGATCCCTTCAATAAGGTCTTTTACATATGTAGGTGATCCAATTTGATCATGAACGACAGAAAGCTCTGACCTTGTTTCTGAAAGTCTGAGCATCGTTTTAACAAAATTAACGCCATGATGTCCATAAAGCCATGATGTTCTTATTATGAAATACTTCGTTGAAAACTGTTTAACGAACACTTCTCCTGCTAACTTCGTCTGTCCGTACATAGATAACGGGTTTACAGCATCAAACTCATAGTACGGTGTGTTTTTATTTCCATCAAACACAAAATCAGTTGATATATGAATCAGCTTTGCACCGTGCTTTTCCGCTGCTATTGCAACATTTCTAGCGCCTATGGCATTAACAGCATACGCATCATCAATATGAGTTTCACATGCATCAACCTGGGTGTATGCCGCACAATTAATAACTATATCTGGTTTTAATTCCAAAACTTTCTCTATGACGCAATCCAAGGATGTGATATCCACATCCTCTCTATCTAATCCAGTATATGATTTTTTTTCTTTATCAAGCTGAGAGCACAACTCTGTCCCCAGCTGCCCCTTAGCTCCAAATACTATTATCATCATAAGACCCTCTCAAATATTACCTTTTAATTATGGTAAACCATCGTCTCTAAGTATATCAAATTTTTTGACAAAAATCATCATTGTATAATTTCACTTTAATGACAGATATCACACTGTTTTCGTATCATTTCTAATATGCATCAACTGTTCCACCATACATAGACCTACTATCAACAACCACCCTGTACTCACTGAAATATCATAGAACAAAAGTGTTAACAAAATAGCCAGGCTTGAATTAACAAGCACACTACCTTTTGCTTTTAAAACTATTCTAAAACTCCATAACAAAATAAAGCCTAGCCCTAGTAATCCTGTTTCAACAAACCAACCTATATATTGATTATGTGGCTTATCAACAACCTGCTTATAATCTTGGTAATAGATGCCTTTCGCTATATAATCTGTCTGCGGAAATCGTAATACAAACGAATCCGGCCCTGAACCTACAAGGCTATACTCTTTTAGAAGTGGTATTGACCTTGACCATATATAGCCTCTATTTGAACCCATCACTTGCTGATTTTTAAAACCTAACTTTTCAACAGTTTTAAGTTCTACTAGCTTTCCGTATTGGTTAATGAATTTTAATCCTTCATCTAAAATAGCAAAGTTATACTGTTGTCCATTGTGCTTAATGGCTAGGTAATACTGGTTATCTTTGTATACACCGTACCCGTATAATAGACCTTGGTATTTTAAGTCTGCAAAATTAAAAAATCCGTCGCGTCCTTGTAATACATCAATATTCTTTTGATTTTCATTGAGAACACTGTAAATATTCCCTACGGCATTTGGATCATGCTGAAATTGTATAACCTCATCATTATATTCAACCAATAAGTTTTTACTGTGAACTTCTATATTTTTTATACCTACTATTTGATCCGGCTCGGGTAGTATGCTTTTTGCTCTTTCAACAACAATACCGTCCGTTGTAAAATTCACCACAAAAGTAATAATGAGTATCCCGACTAATCCCAATAGGATTTGATTGTAGTGGGATTTTAATTGTGCCATATTAATAACAAAGTATATTACAAACGCAACAACCAACGCAACCATGCCAGCTCGTGATTCTGAACCATACAAACAGATAAGAGAAAATATCGCTAAAAATCCCCAAAGTCCTTTAAGTATTTTATTAGACTCAGATTTCAACCCATAGATTGCTAAAGGAATAAACCCAACCGATATAATTCCTACATTATTGGGATTGTACAACGTAGAATACACACGTGTCTTATCAAATGTAAATTTGATCTGATCAAGTCCACCCTGTTCTAGAATTTCCTTTGTCGCGATCAGCTTTTTAACAAAATCAAGACGGAATGGATCAAGACCGAAAAACTGAAGTGTTCCGATCCCCATCAGTGTAAATCCAGAGAAAAGAAGCATTCGCAGTATAACCTTAAGGTCTTTTGGTGTTCTAATAATAGAACGACCATAAAGGAATACAGCAATGTAACTCAACCACGTCGTCATTCCATGCCAACGTTCTGCATATCCATTCATTGCAATGGCCTTATGAGGTGACAATATACTTGATACAATAACAACACCTGCGAAACCAAGAATTGCCCAATCTCTTTTTACCTTAATCGGTTTTATATTATTCAGAACCCACTCCATTGCCATAAAACAAACTGACAATACACCCACCACTTGAATAAGCCTGAACTTATAGTAATTGAAAACATCCACATAGACAAATGGATCCGGGAGCCAAACAGCTTCAACACCGTCCATCTGAACCACTTTCATTTTAACAACAAGCGGCATCACACATATGAATAACAACAGTGGGAGAAACTTGACTATGTTCCAAAAGCCAGCATGTGTGGATTTTCTATTCTGTTGGTTTGCTTTTTTACTCTTCTTTTTCACATTCAACCTCCACAATACCTATACAGAATTAAGCCTTTTCTAAATACATACTACCACATAAAACATCTATAATGATTAGAAGAAACGGCGCTGTAAGAACGGTCAAGTCAGAAAACATAAATGCACCGATTGCAGCGAGTAACGCAAGAAAATATGAACGGATTCCTACACTGCAATTACCAATATGATATAACATTGCTAATGAAAACGCAAACAAACACGCCGAAACACCGCCCATTTCAACAAACATTTGCATAAATAGATTATGTGACTTATCAACAATTATTCTATCTGTGTAATACAATTGGTATTTCATATCATACTCATGCTGTGGAAATTCAAGCGCGAATGTATCTGGTCCTGAACCAATTATCATATCCTCTTTTAACAGCGGAATCGTTCTCGACCAAATATAACCTCTCGCAGACCCCAACGCTTCTTTTCCTTTGAAACCAATTGACTCTGGTTTCTTTTCGTCAATCTGAAGCCTCTGAATATTTCACGCTGAAAGCATCGCCGAGTTCCTCATCCGATAGGTCATCAAGCAGCCACTCGTCAAGGATCAAAAGCTTATAGCTCGTGAATTTCTTGAGGAGTTTCTATCCCTTGTGGTGCTAACGTTCTGCATAACCGCTAGGCGCCACTTCTTTATATGGCGACAATATACTCGATATAATCACAACACATTCGAATCCGATCAAGGCCCAGTCTCTTTTTATTTGAACTGCTTTTGTGTTGAATAATATCCATTCAACCCCATGTACCTTCGTTGCTCTTAATATTTAATTGTGGTTCAATTCTTGTTTTTCTCTTTTTCACAATCATCTCTCCATAATTTTATTTAGAGTGCTTTGTTTTCAATTTGCACACTGCCATATAGTATACCTACGATTGCTATTACAAACGGAGCTGTCAGTACAGTCAAATCCGAAAACATAAATGCTGTTAGTGATGCAACTAGTGATAATAAATAAGGTAATATGCTTTTTTCCTTACAACTAACAAACGCAAGATAACCAAGTCCAGCTATGATAAGACCCGCCGCAACGCCGCCAATTTCAATAATCATCTGAAGTATAAGATTATGAGACTTATCCACAATAATTCTATTATTACCATACAGTTTATACTTCATTTCATACTCGTGCTGTGGGAACTCAAGTGCGAATGTGTCTGGCCCTGATCCCACTAAAATGTTTTCTTTAAGTAGCGGAATAGATCTGGACCAAATATATCCTCTTGCTGAACCCAATGTTTCTTTTCCTTTAAAACCTATTGATTCAGGTGTTTCTTCATCAATCAAAAGCCCATACGGTGTCCGCCTTTCAAAACCTTCCGCGGTCACTGCATATTCAATCACTTGATCATCTATCTTAAAAATCATATTTTTTTGATTATTCACCAGATTATAACCATACTTAAACAGTTCAACATTTTCTAGCTCTACAATATAAAATTCATCACTACTTTCAAGTACAGGCACCGGAGAACCTACAGCATCTGTTATATATGGCACTGCATCCACATTATCCATATCGTAAATTGCAGCATATGATATGCCATCAACAGTAATTTGAAGTGTATTTGTCTCTGCTTTAAAAGATACATCTGGATGCATTGGTTCTGTGCCATCTCCGAACACATACCAACTTCCAGCTAATAATAGAACGGATACAAACAACGCTATTGCAATGTGAATAAGCTTTTGTATTTTAGCTCCCAATTGTGTGTTCAAATAATTCAAAATGAACAAAATAGCCGCAACCGATACACCTACAAAACCACCTCGGGATTTAGATGTTATAAGACATATTGAAAGCAGTATAACAAATACGCCCCATGCAATTTTGAATATTTTTTTCTCCTGAATGACCTGGTTAATTGCAATTGGAAGAAGTACCGCACTGTATAGCCCCATGTAGTTCGAATTAGCCAGTGTACTGTAGACAAACGTTTCTCCAAATAAGAATTTTATTTCTGTGCCATTTCCGCCTCCCATAAAAAACTGCCCTAAAGATGTTTTAAAAAAATCTTGTCCCAGTGCTTGTGAAACGCCGATGGATGTTATAACAAAACCGGATCCCAACAAGCAGCGTTCGATCCACATCCGGTCATCTTTTTGATATGTTAATCCTATAACAAAAACTACCCACACATAGTTAATCCATGCCCAAAATCCCTGACTGTGTTCAATATATCCCTGTCTCACAACAGTTGGATACTCTGAAAACACACTGGAAATAACGATCAATCCAATTAAAGTTAATAGTAGTCCAACGCTCCATTTATGATCCTTTATTTTCTTAAATAATGCTTTCCAATCCTCAAATATAAGCGAAACTGTCAACAATAATGAGGCAATACCTATTCCTACACTCTTATAATACGTATAGAAATCAGTATATTCAAATATACCTTTATACCAATCCCAATCGAGGTTAGATAACACAATGAACTTAGGCCAAACCAGCAGTGGTACAATAGCAAATAATATAACAAATCCGCTTTTTCGAAGAATACTAGAAATCTTATCCATGACGCTCTCCTATGAACAGGGAAATTCCCTTGTATCTAAAATACAAGGGAATATTACTATTTATTGATGTATAACTTCATCGTGTCTTTTTTGCTTCCATCAACACTGATTACTTCAATTTCTAATCGAGACGGAATTAAACCTTTGATCCATACGCCCTCAATTTGATAAACTTCAAGATTTTCACCTTGTCTATCCTTTAAGTTTCCATGGTATCTGCAGTAATCACCTTGGTTCGTTTTATATATTGATTTTAGAACTTTAAGACGGACTTCATGTCTTGTTTTTTCAACTTCAACAGCATTGGTATCCCCTAGTGAATTTAGTGTCGATATAACATTCTCTTCATACTGCATTTCATTTTCGATGTATTCTGTTGTTAGATACATATCATTTACATCAATCCTAAAATCTTTAACAAATGGCGCCTCATAGCCATAAGGCAATTCATAATCAACTTCTGGTTTATAAACTTCATTCACTAAAAATGTATGTTCTTTCGGCAGTTCTATATCATATACCATCGGAATCACTTGAATTTCCAATTCATCTGTTTTCCTACTATCATCTGTTACAACTTTTATTGTACAGGTTCCAGCTTTAAGTGCATTAAGTCGTCCTGTTTTCGGATCAATTGTTGCCACCTTTGGTTCATCTTCACTCCAGGTTACACCTTTGTAGAGTAATGCCTCATTTCTATAGCTATACTTTTTAAAAAGTTCATACATAACATCAATTTTCTGGCCTAAATACAAAGATGGTATGCCTTCCTTAAGTACTGGAAGTGAGTCTTCTTTAATTTCTACTCTAAGTAAATAAGATCGTACATCAACGATGTCTTTTACATGTGGACCACCAGCTACTTTAAACTCAATGCTGGTTTTACCTTCATTCTTAGGCACAAAATAATACTTTCCTTCGAAGAATTCAATTTGATCCGATCCCCCATTTGAAGCCGTTGTAAGTAAATTTTCAAGCGATGCATTACTTGGATAATACTCAAAATCAATTTCATAACGTTTTCCAACATAAGTGATAAATGGCAAACCAGAAATCGACATATCCTCAATTTCAGGACCTGAGTCATCGCCAAGGAGTTGGACATAAACTTCACATTCGTCAAATCTATTGCCATCTTGACTTTTTACAATTACACGTGCCCGACCTGAACCAACAGCTTGTAGTAGCCCATTTGAATTAACTGTCACAACACTGGTATTTGTTGATTCCCAGTTTAATGTTTCGTTTAAGATAGGCTTGTCTTCATATTTAGGAATTAAAGATGCCAAAAGCTGAAATTCTGATTCTGCATCATTAAGAATTACTGATCTGTCTGACAAAATCACATCACTGATTAAGTTGTTTACATTCACACGAATGAAATCACTGATCTTTGTCCCAGATACATTGGCCCATACCAGCGCTGAGCCCGTTCCGTGTCCTTCAATAACGCCGCTCGAAGAAACTGTAACAATATCTTTATCATCTGAGGACCAGATAATATCCACTTCTGGTTTTGCAACTGTTGCTAAATACTGCAACTCAAGTGCTTTACTTTCACCTGAATAGACATCCGTTTTAATGTCATCATCTTCAATAGATATATCTTTAATATCTGTTTCTACGACCACATTGATCATATCAAGTTTTATACCCTCTTCATTGAAGGCTTTCAAAACACCTTTACCGACACTCTTAGGGGTAATAAACCCATTTTTATCTACACTAAATACTGTTGGGTCTGAAGATTCAAATACAACATCTTTCAGTTGATCCGATTCAAAACCTAACACATATCCAGCTTTGTAACGAACTTGCTCTTCATAACCTAACTTTAAACTTATTGAATCATTTAGAAACTCAAACGAATTAAGAGGAGATCGTATATCAATACTGAAAATGATTACATCATCCCCCTGTTCCCCATAGTATCCGTATATAATGAGTTCTCCCGACCGTTTAGACGTAAACGTATTATTTTCAAGTACACCATAGTGTGCTGAGGATAGCTCCCAGTTTATTTCTTCTGCTTTGAGAGCAATGTCGTTAACATTTAGTGCCTCATCTAAATCGATGCTTTCTCTAGTAAAAATTTCTATTTCATAACCTGTAACGTCATTTTCTACACCTGCAAATGAACTACTTGCTACTAAAATACAAAGTACTAAAAAAATACCAAAGATGCGCTTGATCATAAACGTTCCTCCCGCCTATCACTGTCAGCTATTCAATTAGTCATTCCACCTATCCACCGTATACGTTAATTCTGAATATTTGTATTGTCCAGAGTACTCATAAAGTTCATCAATCTGAAGCACTAATGTTCCTTGATCAACTTGAGAATCCATTTTTAAAATTGCTGAATTATCCTTAATTAGATTCACTTCATACGGATATAACGTTCTCTTTACTTTTCCACTTCTATACTCAAAAGAATAATTATCAATATCTGATGCATCACTGCTTCGTACTGCTTCTGAGAACTCTACAAGTATTGAACTTGCATCAATGTATTTTGCCTTCGTAATTTGAATACTTTCTCTGTTCTCATCAGTTCCCCAGAACGTATCTTCAATTGCTTTTCTTGGTGAGCGAAGCAAATAATCTTTTAATCCCCCACGAACTTCCACTTCATATTCTTTTTCATCATTGAGGTATCTATTCTTTGCAAAATAGACGTCCAGTAAAAATGGATCTTCATCATTTACTTTGACCTTTGATACAGTCATGTTTTGGTTTACATATATAGACGCTGAATCACTGGCATCGCTTAATGGATAATTGAATCTCAGTGCAATTTTACTTCGACTCTGTACTTCAATACCTATCAATTCTGGTCTAACATCTTCTAGATCACCAATTTCAAAACGTTCTTTGTATGTTGGAATGGAATCACTGCCAAATTCATCATAGATATCTCTTATTTCAAACTCGTACTCTACATCCTTACGGAGCGTTGAATAAGTAAGAACCAGCCTATCTTTCTGAATACCATCTTCATCCTGATAATAATGAACACCATTTGGTGTTTTTGTAGAATTATACTTTAAGTCTCTTAATTTATACTTTGTTTTATCAAAAGCAGTCTCTTCGTCTACCGCTCTTGAGTACCAGATCTCAATCACACGTTTATCTACAACTTCAACTGAGCTGATTTCAAAAGATTCCAGGTCCAGCTGCTGTGCTCTAAATACTGAATTCTCACCATTTCCGTCATTGAGGTATGTGCCATAAGCACTCACAATATCACCACGTACGAATACCTCGTAATCGTCTCCTTCTATCAATGTTTCTTCAAGAAGTTCCAAACGTACTGTTTTGTCATCAATCTTCTCAGCAGATAAGCTTTTAAAACTTCCCTCAGTTAAACTACTGCCCGCTTTGCCGTATTTATAAAGCAAGACCTGTTCAGCGTCCGATGTGATCGGCTGGGTAAAATGAATGTCCATATATTTGTTAGAAACTGATTCTATAAAAGCTATTTTAAATTCATCTGTCTCAATAATTTCTCGTTCCACGCCTTCAAACTTCGATTCTAGTCGTTTGGTTGAATTGCCCTGTTCATCTACCAAATTACTTAATACAACCTGATACGTACTGTCATCATATAGTTCATTTTCAAACTCAATTGTAAGTGTTTGTGCACTTAGATCAAACTTTCGATACTCAATTTCATCACCATCTGCCATTATCTCAATTTGATCACTATTCAAATCACTCAAAACTTCCGTGAAATTAAGAACCAATGTTTTAGGCGTATTTAGCTTAACGTTCTCTAAAGCAAGTTCAATGTCATCCACACGAATTAAATTATACTTTTTAGCAATCAGCAAATTAGTCACTCTGTTGTCGACCAGACGATCAACCATAGTCCGTGATTCTGCTTTGATTTCTTTATTTAGAGCATTGTAGAGTGCATTTACTACTTCATTTCTTTTATACTCAGAATTATCATCCGTCCGCACTGCATATGTAATATCCTCTACAAGACCTTTTTCATAAGCGATTTGAAGAACATTATCCCAATGAAAATCAGGTCCCGCTTCATACCCCATAGCTCCTAATATCATGGTTAAGAATGCCTTTTCACTCACATATTCTTCAGGTTTATAGGTCCCATCTGGAAATCCACTTACAATCCCTTTTTTATGACAGTACCCAACAAAAGGCGCATACCAGTCGGTTGGTTCCACATCACTAAATTGATTGGTTAGATAACTTGCTTTATTACCAAGTACTTCAGATTCTTCTCCTAAAAGCTTTACAATAAATGTGGCTGCTTCACTTCTTTTAAGCTGACCCTCTAGGTTAAAACCATCTCCATCACCCTTCATAAGGTTTAATTCAAAAAGTTTGTAGGCTGTCTCCTGTGGATTTGCTGTAAATGCAACACTTGTACAAACAAAAGTCAGCACAATTATGAATAATACTGAGCGTTTAAACGTATTCAATGTGATCCCTCCAATTTATGTATATCACAAATATTATAACATACTGTTTTTGTCTGAGGGGACTCTATCCCCCTACTGTAATATTAGAGTAAAAAAGCTGAATAACAATAGATTTTAATCCGTTATCCAGCTACATATTATACTTGTGATGCTATTGCTATGAGTGTTTGTTTAAATGTCTCTTGTTTTTTGTATAGACGAGTTAATATAGTTTTCACAATTCGTCCTTTTAAATTCAACGTAATTGCTCTTTCAGGTTCTGGTTTATTATTTGCAAATATAATTTCATCAATTTTATAACCAGAACAGGTAATGACTTTAGCTATTGTAAATGGAGTAAACCAAAATTTATGATCGGGATTAATATGTTCTTTTCCTTTTAAGCCATTCAAAAAATTTCCTGCATAAAAAGCATTTGGCACTGTAATTAAAATGTATTTAAAATAAGGACCATATGCTTCCTGAATAGACTTTAGAAATCCAATGGGATTTTCTATATGTTCAAGAACTTCACCCAAAATCAAATAATCCCAGCATTCTTCTTTGATAACTTCAAGCCCAGACTCAGTAATATCTCCACACAATACATCTTTCATATCATATTTGTTTTTTATGTACTCAACTGTTTCCTCGTTGATATCTACACCTAAACAACGCTCTGATGCATCACATAAAATACTGTGAAACCATGTTCCATTTTTAATTTTTCTATCCACATTTTCGATATGATCAGCAAAACCTAGATGAATGACTTTTTTACCTTGAACCAATTCTGCAATATAATCTTCACGATCTAAATTCATATTTGAATTGGTCACTTCAAAATTATAATAATCGGAGAACATACGTCCTTCTAAATAGTTAAGGTCTTTATCTGATATTTTCATACGATCTCCTAGTTTACGATGTACTCTTCATACCACAACTGGAACATTAAAAGTGCCCACAGGATTCCATCACATACCCCACTGTCCTCATGAACCAGACGGGTTTTTATTTCTTTTATTTTTTCGATTTTAAAAATACCTTGTTCTTTAATATATCGTTCCGAGGTATACTGTTCAATCAATGGGGTTAAATCATTTCTCAACCATTTGTTCAGTGGCACAGCAAATCCTTTTTTAGGACGCTCTATCATTGCTGCTGGAATTTCTTGTTTAATTATATTCTTGAGAATATGTTTTTTGTCGCCATTTTTATTTTTATACTCTTGTTTCACCCTACACGCAAGTTCAACAACCCGATGATCAAGCAACGGCGTTCGCGCTTCAAGTGAATACCGCATAGATGCGCGGTCCACTTTAGTCAAAATGTCATTGGGCATATATGTGTATGCATCTAAAAGCATCTTCGACTCAATCATGTTTGATGTATCAATTTTAGGCAGATCATAAAATGTGTCGTATTGAATGTCTTCAACAAACATCCCCTCTAATAGATGGTTCATATACAGGTAATTGAAGTTGACCATGCCTTTTTTCGAAGACGCTTCTAATAGTGTTCCAACCTTCCAATTAACGCCATACATCAATTTATTTAAATGCATTGTTTTCACCAGTGCGCCAGGAAGCGCAGTGAATTTTGAATATCTTTCCAACTTATTTAATGCATCATAACTGTTATAACCACAGAATAGTTCATCGCCACCATCCCCTGACAGGGATACGGTTACTTTCTCACGTGCTAATTTTGAAACCATCATTGTGGGAATTTGAGAACTATCCGCAAAGGGCTCATCGTAAAATTTGGGTATGTTATGGATTTCTTTGAGCATATCCGCTTCGTCAATATAAAGTTCATGATGATTCGTCCCCAAATAGTCCGCAATTTCTTTAGCATATAACGCTTCATTAAACTGTGCGTCTTTGAATCCAATAGAAAATGTACTCATTGGTTTAGTGCTGTTCTTTTGAGCCATCATGGTCACAAGGGTTGAGTCTATCCCACCACTTAAAAAAGTTCCAACTGGAACGTCTGAAATCAAGCGTTTTTTCACTGCATCTTCAATGGTCTCTGCAACCATTTTGTGTGCCTCTTCGTAACTCACATCCATCTTTGTATTATCATTGTAGACCTTCTGTAAATCCCAGTAGTTATGAATATGAGATGTACCTCTTTCATATTTCAAAATTTGTCCGGGTTCAAGCTTAAATACATCTTTAAATATGGTGTGCGGTGCATTAACATTCAAGTACTGCATATAACCTTTAAGTACTTTGAAATCAATATTCTTTTTAAATCCTGGATAACTCATAATCGGTTTAAGCTCGGAAGCAAATACCAACTCAGCACCATGACTATAATAATACAACGGTTTAATCCCCATTCTATCTCTTACAAGATAAAATTCTGATTTGTTCTTATCTAATAGTCCAATTGCAAACATACCATTCAGTTTGTTTACAAAATCCATTCCCCAAGCTTTATAACCATAGATGATAACTTCCGTGTCACTTGTTGAACTGAACGTGTAGCCTAATGTCTGAAGTTCTGACTTTAACTCCTGATAGTTATAAATTTCTCCGTTAAACACAACCACAATATCTTTTTTGTCACTCATCATGGGCTGGTGCCCCGACTCTGTTAAGTCAATTATTGAAAGCCTACGGTGTCCCATTCCAATCTGCGCACTACCGAAATCAGATATGTATATTCCTGAATCATCAGGTCCACGGTGATGCATTGTATTATTTATATTATTTAAAACATCGGTTGTTACATTTTGTCCAATCACACCACATATTCCGCACATATAAACACCTACTGCCTCTCTATAACCGCATTCCACTGATTCATAATTTTATCAATATGAAAATCTTGCGCTCTGTTAAAAGCACCAATTTTGTACGCATTTAGTTTTTTCTGATTTGATAGTAGACCCACCACTGTTTTTGCAACGAGATCTTCTGTTTCTCCAATTTCTATTGAAAAATCCATTTCCCGGGCAAAACGTGGTGTCAATATTCCATATTCACCTTCCACAATCCCCAGACTATCAAATGAAACATCTGAAGTTGTCAGTATTTCATGAATGCCCGACTGACAATCCGAAGAAACAACTGCATTGGAACATGCCATCGCATCTAAAACCGCGTTTGGAAAGCCTTCCCATAAAGATGTGTACAGAAATACATCGCTGTGCTTCAGATATTTGTAAGGATTTTTCTTATACCCCATCAGAAAAACGCTATCTTTAAGTCCCAGTGCGTCAATAAGGTTTTCTGTTTCTGATCTCAATTCACCTTCACCCAGTAATACTAAATTAACATCCAGTCCCGCTTCTTTAACACGTTTAAAAATTTTCAACAAATACCAATGTCCTTTTGCTTCGGTTAATCGGCCACAATGAATGATCGTTTTTTTATCAAACATGCGCTTTTCATCTTCTGTCAGCGCCTCATGTTTTAGTTGTTCAATCAGATCAAAGTTTAAAGGATTATGAACAATTTCAATCTTATTTGCATCCACATTAAATTTCTCAACTAAATCTGCTTTAACTTCCCTTGAAACTGCAACCACCTTATCTGCACGTGGATATGTCCACTTAAGCATCAAGTTTAATACAGTATATTGAAGTCCTTTGGCCGATTTTATATTCTCAGAGGTCAAACTTCTTACTGATATTAGTGCCTTACAACGTGTAGGTGTTAACACATTCATGATATTGGGAACTTCCATAAAACTTACACAAACATCATACATTTTTTTTTCACGATATACGTCTCTGAATATAGAAACCTTCGACATGAAGTTTCTAATCCGGCTGTTTGTACTTTTATATCCCATCACTCGATGTGGAGCGTTTACATCATGTACCTTTTCCGAGCTGTATGTAATAAGTTTTTGCTGATGGATATCGTTCAAGTGATTAATTAGTGCAGACATTACTTTTTCCGCACCGCCACCACCCAATGACCCTATTAAATAAACGAGTTTCATCTCCACCTCCTGAAGGTGTCTTAGCTATTTTTCATAATATCTTTAATATCTATAATTTTAACAGTTAACAGTGCAAAACTTAACACATAGATCGATCCGCATATAATAATCTGAGCCAAAAGGTTAAAGTGTCCAGTCATACTTTTCATAACTATGAGTACAATACTGGATAGCGTAATTATTGTGCCTGCTTTAACATGCTCATTCGAAAAAATACTGATTCTCATGTTTTTATACACCATTAACTGATGAAAAACCGATCGAAATAGTATGGTGCACAGAGACGCCAGAGCCGCCCCTGCCATCCCTATTTTAGGGATTAACAATAAATTCAGTCCGCCATTTATAAACAGCGCCGCAACACCATCATACATTGAATATTCCGGGTGCCCTGTCATCGAATTCATATACCCAGCCATACTTGCATAATTGTTAACCAATTGACCAATTGACAATATGATCAAAGCTGTACTCCCTATAACAAATTCAGCACCAAAAATACTGAGAATTTCTCTACTGAATACTGCTACTGGCGCAAAGAATAATAGGGTTATGTAAAACACGGCAAAGGATACCTTTTTATATTGTATTTTTAGTTCATGGATATTTCCAGCGTGGTAATGACTCGAAATCATAGGCGCATAAACTGTCCCCACCGCATTATTAATAAAACTCAGTAAAATTGTAATTTGAAATACTATATTGTAGATGCCCACAGATTGTGTGTTCGCTAATCTCCCTAAAAACAGTACATCCATACGCGCGAGCAGAGCCACTATAGCGCCTGAGAAAAACAATGGCCATGAGTACTTTAATGTTTCAACTGCAATCGCTTTATGCGGCCTTTCTATTCTGAATGGTTTTAACTGTACTACAGCTAAGCAATACAAAACTAAACAGATCATAACTGCAATATAAATACTGTACGCAAGTGCCTGTGTTTGATAGCCCATCATCAGCGCCGAGACGATCACGGTCAGTTTTAAAAGCGGAAATACTAAGTCATTAATAAATACACTCACACGCACTTGAGATACCGATCTAAAAACACTATACAACACCTGATTTACCGAAAGCATCAATACCAGCGGTATCAGGGTTTTGACAGAGTCCATATACTGCATCTCAATTACAGCATTTAGCGATCCGCGTTCAAGAAGAACCATCAGGATAACAAGTGAACTTAAAAACACAACCCACATTAATGCAAACGACACCAATTTGTTTCTTCCAGATGCGTCTTGATTGTACTTCGAGTATAAATAGAGCATACTATTGTCAATACCAAACATCGTGAATACAGTAACTATGCTAATCCACGCCATAGAGTAGGAATATGCACCATATAATCTGGCACCTATGAAACGACCTATAATCACAGCGGTCACAGTATTCATTAGCTGAGCCAGAATTTTCATGACAAAAACATAAGAAATATTACTGAGTAGATTGCTCTTTTTCAAGCCATCACGACCTTTGCAAACAATTCATATAAAGTTTTTCATAAGTTTTTACGACATTACCTAATGTGTATTTATCAGAAACCATCTGCAAATTCCGTTCTATCACCAGTTCAACCTCTGAATGTTCCATGTCAAAAAAATGTTCAATTGCTACAGCGAGTGCTTCTGAATTTTCAGGCGGAACAATGAATCTATCATCTCCAATAATTTCTCGACAATCACCAACATCAGTTGAAATGCATGGAAGTTCACATGCCATTGCTTCAATTAAGACATTCGGAAATCCTTCTGTTGCTGATGGTAACACAAATAAATCCGCAGACTTCATGATATCAATCACATCACTTCTAAAACCAAACAACCGAACCTTCTCCGAAAGATTATTCTTTCTAATAAGTTCTATAAGTTCACTGTTATCGTCATCAAGACCAGCACCACATAAGATGAGCTCAAATTCAGATTCCTTCGTTTCTGATAGTGCATGAATCAGATTAGGAATGTCTTTATTGTGATGCCATCTTGATAACGTTAATAATTGTTTTGTATCTCGCCTTTGCCGAGTCTTCTCTTTTACCGTTCCACCAGAATACCGCTTAAGATCGATACCATTTGGTATGACTACAGCACGATTTCGGTTGTATCCAACTTTAAGATGGCTTTCATAGGATGCCTTTGCCACAAAAATTGTGCGTGTAATGCTATTCGACATCACACCTCCCAATCTTAAAATCAAACTAGTCAAAATTTTATTGTTTTTAATCCCTGTATCAGAATGGCGTACGTTAAAATAGATGTGTTTGACGCCGGTCATTTTTCCAGCAATCCATGTCAGTAAATTGGAATGATACATCCACCCCTGTACTATATCTGCATCTTTAAAATGTGTTTTGAGCGCACCTATCATATTAAATGCAGATATGAGTCCTTTTTTCTCATGAAGTGAATGTACTTTATATCCGGAATCCTCAAGTAATCCGAAATAGTAATCCGGCGGCATGATTGACACAACAACTGGATCAAATACGTTTAAATCAATGTGTCGCACCAGTTTATAAAGTGCATTTTCTGCACCACCTTTGCCAAGACTATTGATTACAAATACTATTTTGATCCTCTTAGCCATTGTTATAGATCCCCCTCATACCAGCGAATCGCCTCAGTAAATCCCTTTACAAAGTCCCACTCTGGCGCATATCCTAACAAACATTTTGCATTTTCAACACTAGCCAAGCTGTGTTTAATATCACCTGCACGTTGAGCAACATAATTTGGTTTAATATCCACTTTCAGAAGTTCACACATGAGATCATACATTTGATTGACTGTAAACCTCTGACCAAAAGCGACATTATACCCACGACCACATGCCTCTACAGGCGCAAGACAAGACTTTAAATTGGCTTCAATTACATTTTCAATGTACGTAAAGTCACGTGACTGTTCTCCATCACCGTGTATCTCAACTCTTTCACCCGCTTTTAACGCTTTTATGAATTTAGGAATAACTGCTGCATATTGAGAATCTGGATCTTGCCTTCTACCAAATACATTAAAATAGCGTAAACCAATACAGCCTAATCCATAAGCCTCAGTATATAATTTCCCGTACTGTTCATTTATTTTTTTTGTAAGCGCATAGGGTGAAAGAACATTTCCTTCATTCCCTTCAATTTTAGGAAGTGCAGGTGCGTCTCCATAGACTGATGATGAAGATGCGTAGACAAACCTCTTCACACCACTTAATCTTGCAGCTTCCATCATATTTGATGTCCCTTTAACATTGTTATCTTCATAAATTAAGGGGTCTTTCATAGATCTTGGTACCGAACCAAGAGCTGCTTGATGCAGGATGTAATCAACATCATCACACGCTGTCATACAGACATCAAAAGAGCGTATATCCCCCTCTATAAACGTATAATTGGGATGATGAATTAATTCTTCTACATTTCTTTTACGACCTGTAGAGAAGTTATCCAGTCCTCGTACCGAATAGCCTAAATTCAAAAGTGTTTCCACTAAATTCGATCCAATAAAACCCGCCGCACCTGTAACTAAAAATCGCGATCCTTCAGGAAAAACAATATTTTGATATCCCATATTATAGCCTCCAGTACAAGTAATTCAAGTCTTCGGCTTCTTCTCGATCAAAGATACCTTTAACATCCATAAGCACAGGTGTATGGTTCCAAAACTTCTCTTTTATATCACATAACGTCAGTTCTGAAAACGCCTCATGTGGCACTGCAAATATAACTGCATCCATCTCTTTCACATCTGCAAATTCCACTGTACTTATTTTGTATTCCTGCCACAAGTCGTCTTGATCTGCAACTGGATCCACCACACTGATTTCTACACCGTACTCCTGTAGTTCATCAATGATATCTACAACTTTAGTATTTCTCACGTCAGGGCAATTTTCTTTAAATGTCACACCAAAAATTGCAACCTTTGCACCTTTTATTTGTTTATCTGCTTTTATGAGCTTTTTAATGGTATTTTCTGCAACGTATTTGCCCATATCATCATTAATTTTTCTTCCTGAAAGAATAATTTGTGAATGGTATCCCATCTCAGCAGCTTTATAAGTTAAGTAATATGGATCAACACCAATACAATGACCGCCTACAAGCCCAGGTGTAAAGTTCAAGAAATTCCATTTAGTACCCGCGGCCTTAAGAACAGCTTTTGTATCAATTCCCATTTTGTTAAAAATAATAGATAACTCGTTCATAAATGCAATATTTATATCGCGTTGAGAATTTTCAATAACTTTTGCAGCTTCTGCCACTTTGATACTGTCTGCTCTATGCACACCTGCTTCAATTATCATTTCATAAACACGTGCAATAACATCAAGCGACTCTGTATCCATACCCGAAACAACCTTTATAATCGTTTCAAGTCTATGAACTTTATCACCCGGATTGATGCGTTCTGGAGAATACCCTACTTTAAAATCTGAACCACACTTTAGACCCGATTCTTTTTCAAGAATTGGTATACAGACGTCTTCGGTTACCCCTGGAAATACAGTGGATTCAAATACAACAATCGAGCCTTTTGTCAAGTTTCTTCCCACAGTTGTACTTGCACTCACAACAGGTGTTAAGTTAGGCGTTTTATCACGATTGATCGGAGTTGGAACTGCTACAATATGAAATTTGCAATCGCGAATGCTTTCTTCATCATATGTAAAAACAGCTTGCGTTGATTTTATGGCTTCATTCCCTACTTCTTTAGTTACATCAACACCTGCATTATATAAATCAACTTTTTCCTGCGATATGTCAAAACCAACCACATCCGCCACCTTCGCAAATGAAATGGCAAGTGGCATACCGACATAGCCCAGTCCTACAACTGATATTTTGTCTTTACGGTCTTTTATTGATTGATATAGATTCATCATTAGCCTCCTCTAAACCATTCTTATAATAAGAACTGATTGTATATTTCTCGCATTTGTTTTAAAACATATTCTATGGAATAATTCTTAATTTTCTCTTCATTGTTTGAACCATATGTGTTCCGAAGTTTATCTGACTCAAATAATTTCAGGATTGCATCTGCAAACATATAAGGGCTATCTTTATCGGCAAGAATTCCATTTTCATTATTTGAAATCAAATCACGATGGCCACGACAATCCGTCGCGACTACAGGAAGGCCCATTGCCATAGCTTCCATAACATTAACAGGAAGCCCTTCACGCCTCGATGATGATACTGCTACATCCGCTATATTTAATAAATCAGGTACATCTTTGCGATATCCAAGAAATTCAATATGTGATTGAAGATTTTTCTTATTAACCAATGTCTGATAGTCGGATGCCATAGGTCCTTCTCCTGCCAGTAAAAGTTTGATACTCGGAATTTTATCTTTCAAAATATCTATCGATTCAATTAATAGGTCCTGATGTTTATTATGATTCAGTTCAGCTGCATAAAAAAGAACAAACGCATTTTTTGAGATTCCTATGGATTCTCTTTTGATGGTTTTATTCTCTAAGGACAGCGGTTTTAGAGCCTCTAATGAAATGCCCACACCATTTACTTGATATACTTTTGGGGCAGAAAACCCACTGGACTGCGCTATATTATGATCTTCGTTATTTATAGTGATTAAACAGTCCGTATATTTTGAAAGCCATTTTTCAATTGTGTAATAGATGATCCAGTTTTGCTTTGGTGCACCTTTATAGAAATGAAATCCATGTGCAGTATACACCATTTTTATATTTTTCTCTTTTCTAAGAGCCAGTCGTGAAATCACAGAAGCAATTGGTGTATGCGTGTGTATTAGGTTATAGCCTTCTGATTTACAGAGTGCTCTAAATTGTTTGTAAGCATAATAGTTTTCAGCGCTAAGCGGGGTTCTCTTAAACGACATTCGGTGCACTTTACACCCGAGGATTTCAATCTCAGAATTTAGTTCCTGTGCTATATCACACGCGATATCGACATGATGCCCCATGTTCACAAGCATTCGAATATGCGAAATAAGAAATGCATTTATCGTATTGGATACTGTGGTCACAAACAATATTTTCATAAAGTATCTTCTTTCAACAGTTTTGCAGGTATACCAATATAAGTTCCCACAGTGTACAAATTCTTAGTGATCACAGCACCAGCACCAATTGTACAGCCACTTTCTACGTGTATATTGTTAATTATGGTAGCACCCATTCCGATCCAAGTATTTGAACCCACAGTTACACCACCTGCAGTAATTACACCTGGAGATATGTGAACATAATCACCAATTACATTGTCATGGTCTAGGGATGATGATGTATTAATAATACAAGCCTCCCCAATGTTGGTGCAACAATTGATCACAACACCCGGCATGATCGCTGTGCCTCTTCCAATCACTACACTATTTCCAATTACAGCGTTTGGATGTACAAGCGTTGGTATAGAAGCACTCATATCTAGTAGCCGTTCATAAAACAATTTACGAATAGCACTGTTACCAATTCCAATAAAAATGTCATATTCAGCACTAAATTTTTCAATGTTTTGAGTACTCCCAATAACAGCGAGACCCATTGACTCTTTTAGAGTTGTGTCATCGTCTAAAAAGCTGATACTCTCCCATTGGCCCATCGCAATGGCTATATCAGCAACCACTTTACCATGCCCACTAGCTCCGATTATTATTAATTTACTCCTGCTCACCATAACCACGACCTGTCTCATTGCTACTCGTACCTTTAAAAGGCTCCATCGTTATTGACGTTGCACTGCTAATACCCTCACGTTCAACAACTTTCCAAACCGTTTTAACCAAAAGTTGAATATCTTGTCTAAAACTTATTGAATCTACATATTGAACATCAAGTTCAAATCTATCTTCCCAGCTCAGCGTATTTCGACCATTTACCTGAGCCAGTCCTGATAATCCAGGCCGAACAGAATGCCTGCGACTCTGTGTCTTATCATACAGGGGTAAATATTCGACAAGTAAAGGTCGTGGACCCACAAATGACATATCACCCTTCAAAATATTCCACAACTCAGGGAGTTCATCTAGTGATGTTGCTCTCAGAAGTTTACCGAATTTAGTTAGTCTTTGAGCATCTGGAAGAGGCTTTCCATTCCGGTCAACATCTGATCTCATACTTCTAAATTTATAAAGTGTAAATAGTTCACCGTTTAGTCCAGGCCTATTTTGTGAAAATAAAATTGGCGATCCCAGATTGTATCTGACTAAGACTGCCGTGATACACAGTAACGGACTAAACATCAACAAAGCGCATCCGGACACAACCATGTCGAATAGTCTTTTGCCATATGTCTCGTATATATTTAAACTGATTTTCCCCATTTATTTATCACTACTCCAAAGACTCTTTATAACGTCAACAATACGTACTAGATCTTTTTCAGTCATTTTTGTATCACTTGGAAGACAGAGTCCATTTTCAAACAAACGTTCAGATACCGCGTTTCCAACATAATCAAACTCAGAAAAAACAGGCTGTAAATGCATTGGTTTCCACAAGGGACGGGCTTCAATGTTATCCGCTTCCAGCGCAAGAATAATGTCTAAGGGTCTGATTTCTCCATTTAAAAATACGCAACTCAGCCAATAATTGGGTTGGTCCCATTCGTTAACTGGCATCATTTCCAAACCTTCGAGGTCTTTAAAAGCCTTTTTATAATAGTCATAGATATATTTTTTCTTAAGAACACGTTCTTTTAGAACCTTCAGTTGACCACGTCCAATTCCAGCAACCACATTACTCATTCTATAATTATATCCTAACTCGCTATGCTGGTAATGACGTGCGTTGTCACGACTTTGGGTTGCCCAAAATCTTGCTTTTACAATTTTATCATCCATATTTGAAACCAACATCCCACCACCTGACGTTGTGATAATCTTGTTTCCGTTAAATGAATAAATTCCATAATCACCAAAACTACCTGTATACTTATCTTTATATAAAGATCCAAGCGATTCTGCAGCATCCTCAATAAGAATGACATTATTATTACGACAGAGTTCCATAATTTCATCCATTTGAGCTGATAATCCATACAAATGAACCACAATAACTGCCTTAACTTCAGGGTATAGTTTGAAAGCCTTTTCCAGTGATTCTGGACACATGTTCCATGTTTCCATGTTGCTATCAATGAATACAGGTTTAGCTTTCTCATACAAAATTGGATTCACAGTTGCTGAAAACGTTAACGTTGGACAAAATACAATATCGTTCTCCTTGACTCCCGCTGCTTTAAGTGCCAAATGAATTGCTGCCGTACCAGAACTCAGCGCTGCAGCTGATTTCACACCCACAAACTCTGCCAGTTCCGATTCAAATCCATCCACATTTTTCCCCAGTGGTGCTATCCAATTGGTATCAAATGCCTCTTTAATATAATCAAGTTCAAATCCTTGTTCACTCATATGTGGTGATGATAAATATATTTTCTTATTCTCTGACATTAGATTCACTCCATCTTTTACCTGAACGACTTCACATACCGGTATTAAACATTACTCTTTCTCATAAACGAGGGAACCAGTAGTGTTAATTTTTCAACCAAGTGTTGTTCTTGACTTGTTTCCAATGATGATCTGAGATTTTCAAGAGACACAAACAGCAATGGTTGATCAATATCGTCTGGTTTCTCAATAAAAATCTTATTGTATTTCGTAGATATTGTATTCTCTTTGTCTAGGATCAATTCTTCGTATAATTTTTCACCTGGTCTCAATCCCGTAATTTCAATTTTAATATCTTGATAGGGTTCAAAACCACTTAGTTTAATCATATTCTCAGCCAAATCTACAATTTTAATTGGATCACCCATATCCAGAATGAAAATTTCACCTTCTAACGCTAGTGAAGTCGCTTGTATCACCAGCCTAGAAGCTTCTGGAATTGTCATAAAGTATCGAATAATTTCAGTATGTGTGATTGTAACAGGACCACCTTGCTCTATCTGTTTTTTAAATATTGGAATAACACTACCATTACTCCCTAAAACATTCCCAAATCGTACAGCTGATAGTTTTGTGATGCCATTATGACAATAACCCTGTACGATTAGTTCACAGATTCGTTTAGATGCTCCCATCACGTTTGTTGGATTCACAGCTTTATCTGTAGAAATCAATGTGAAACGATCTGCTTTTGATTCTATCGCTGCTTCAACAACATTTTGGGTTCCAAATACATTGTTTTTTATTGCTTCAGCTGGATTGGCTTCCATCAAGGGCACATGTTTATGTGCTGCCGCATGAAATACTACATCAGGTTTTTTCATCTCAAATAATTCAAATATTCTTTTTCGATCACGTACTGAAGCGATAATTATTTCATGATCTAACTTTGGATACATTTTTTTCAGTTCCAGTGAAAGTGTATACACATTATTTTCATAAATATCTAACATCAACAATTTACTCGGCGCAAAAGGTGCAATTTGTCTACAGAGTTCTGAGCCAATTGAACCGCCAGCCCCAGTAACCAATACGGTTTGTCCCTGAATATACTCAGAAATAGCACCTATTTCCAAATCAATTTCTTCTCGACCTAGTACGTCTTTTATATCCACTTCTCGAATTTGATTGATTGTAATTCTTCCATCAATAATTTCATAAACACTAGGTACTGTTTTCAATTTTGCCGATGTTCTTGTAGCAATCTCGATCAATTCTTTTAATTCAACTCGACTTAGAGAGGGGATTGCAATCAGTATTTCCTTCGCTTGATACTTTGTTACCATCTTCTGAATGGATTCACGACCACCAGCAATAGAAATACCCATCAATTGACTTTTGTGTTTTAACGGATCGTCATCAATGATAGCTACAGGGTAATAATTTGATTCAGGGTGTTCTAACATTTCTCGAATTATCATGGCGCCAGCTTGACCCGCTCCAATAACAATTACATTGATACAAGTTGCTAGACGTTTCCTTTGTCTATTTTTAATGGTTCTAATGAATCTATAGCTAAACCGCATGCCACCTATGAATATCAAATCTAACAATATGGTCATTATGTAAATACTCCTAGGGAGTACCAACTGACTTATAATCATATAGCTCATACTCATTGCCGTTGCAAAAGTAACCGCTTTTAAAACTTGGAGCATTTCAGTCATACTTGCATGTTTCCACAAACTGTTGTACATCCCAAAACTCATGAGTACAAACAGTTTTATAAGGAGCAACACCAGAAAATTTTCATTTAAAATATTGAAGAAATGTATCGCATTTTCAGAAGTAAATAATTCCATATCAAAACGCAAGAAAAACGCCACAAAATATGCCGCGTAAATCGCAATGATATCATAGAAGATAAGTATTGTTTGCCGAATTGTTTTTTTCATTCTATTCACTTCCTAAGTTTAATTTACAACAAGGGTTTCCCCAAAATTCTAAAAAGGAAAGATCTAAAAAGCAGAGATCACAGAAGTGATCCCCAACTCATATAACACAATTTTTAAAATTACTGTTGCTCTATCAATACACCCATTTTAGATATACAGCCTAATAGGACCCAAAATACAAATGCATACAGAGTCATACTGTCGTTAAATAACCACGTTGTCAAAATACCACTTAACATTGCAAAAGTCATAAATCCAATATTGAATCCATTTTGTGATCCAGTGCTATATACCATATTCATAATTGAAAATACAAACAATGCAAGTGCTGTAACACCAAAGCTGAATGCCATCATCAAATACATATTGTGTGGTTTATCTACCGCATGATTATATCTGTCAAAACCTATTATTTTTCCTACAACATCATATTGTGGGAAATATAGCGCATACGTATCCGCACCTTTACCCAACATCAGGGTGTCTTTCAACAAAGGTAAACTCCTAGACCAAATATATCCTCTTGAAGAAGCAAATTTTTCATATCCTTTAAATCCAAATGATGGGATTTCCTCAAGATAAACAGGCTCTAAACGCATAGTTGTAAGGACTAACGAATCAGGTGTATTCACCATAAAAAACATGTGGTTATCAAAATGTAATTCCATGAGACTTGCGTCCACAAGATAGAATGTAATATTACCCAATTCATCATTTAAAATTTGATATCCAGAACGGTCATCAATTACTACCGGACGCAGGTCTTGAGCAACATCATTTAAGTGAAACTCAATCTCATTATTAATTCTTTTAATCGAAATCTCATAACTTAGGTAATCAAAGGTAATCGTATTGGGTGTTGCACTTATTCCCGACAGTTTCGAAGTGATATTTTTACTTGCATTCAGTGTATTTAATCCAGCTATTTCATCGGATATTGAACCGCCTCCAGCAATTAATGAAACTGATAAGTATAATACACACAACCCTGTCAACATCACACCATGACGTTTCACTTTAAACGCCCCTGTTTTTAATAGAAAGACACTCCAAATTAGAATTGAAACTAGCGTTCCCAGCAACCCTGCACTAGATCTTGAAAATACTAGAATCACAAATAGAGTCCATATGGGAGTCCAGTATAGAATGTTTTTTTTGTTCCATTTAAATGGAAAAATCATAAACATAGGTAACACAAGTGCAACATAGGATCCAATATGATTTGGATTACCCAAAAATGTTGAAAACTGACCCGCAAACAAATCTACGAACTCAAGCGCTTTCATTTCTACAGGTTTAATTAATTTAAGATACCATTCTGCTTCAAATAAACTGTAACCAAGATAAGCACACAAACCTACAAAGAAGAGGAATATTGATGCAAAAAACATCCATTTTCCCAATTTCTCAAATGAGTCTCGTGTAATATAAAAAGACGTGTAAAAGTATATTATGATATATGAAAGCCAGTGTAGTGTCCCTTCACCAGTAATGTATGCCCCTAATAAGCTGACTGATTTATACTCACTCATTACTAAAGATAATCCTATAAGTAAGAAAAGTAACAACATCGCTAAATTGAAAGGTTTTTTTAATTCCACTATCCACTTTTTTTTCGTTTCACTGTTTCTAATAATATCTAACCCTATAATTAACAGCATACTCAAAGCCATTAGAATTACAGCAATTCCACGATAATATGTAAATACATCGACTTTACTCGGAGCCACATGTAAATACTCTTTTACGATAACCGGCACTTCAATATGCTTCGCAAAAACAATAAAAGGAAAAAATATTCCTACAAGAAGAATTGGCCAACTTCGCCATTTCTGATACACTGATTGATCCATAAATAGTACTCCCCTTTCAATATATGATCTAACTGAATTCACAGCAGATCATTACCATTATAGCACACCTCTGCTGTTCATTTAATTGAATTTTCCCATGCAAAAGGAGTCTATTAGATAGACTCCTTAATCATACTTAAATGCTATTTAGTTGTAACAGCTGTATCATTTTCACTTATATAATCGTTGAATCTTTCAACCGTTAAATAATATGATAATTTAGAATCATTAACAACAAACTCTGCTTTTTTTAAATCTTGTTTAGCTTGTAAATAGTCAATTGTACTAATAAGGCCATTATCATAACGCAACTGCGCTACATTAAAGTTCTTTGTTGCTATAAGATAATCCAATTCTTTGATTTTCTGATTTTCTTTAGCTATTTCAACATCGTAGAATTTATCATATAAATCAGCTTTTACTTGTCTTTTTGCTGACTCCAGTTGGCTTTTAAGATTAAACACCTTATCCTCCAACGTATTAATTTCGATTTGCTTATCTCCATATCCTTTGAATCTAGATTTTAACTTCATATCCATTTCTGTAATAGCTACTTCCTTCTCAATTTGATCAATTCTATAAGAATTTTCAATTATAGATACTGAGATATGGTCCAAATTAACATCTATAAGTTCTGGTACAGGAAACGCTACGGGTTCAAGGACCACTGGATTTTCAACATCATTACTCATAAAAATATTGAGCGCTCTTTTAGCCGACTGATAATCCGAATTTGCTCTCATGTATGTTAAAAAAGTTTCGCTAAGTGTTAACTCAAATTTTTGTAAGTCTATCTCTGTAATCTGTCCTACTTCAAATTCCTTTAACTTGGACTCATACTTTGACTTCACAAAATCGTAGTCTTCTTTTTTAGTGATTTTATCCTGCTCTAGATTAAGAAGTGTAAAGTACCTTTCTAAGGCTTCGAGCTCTAAAATATTTGTTTTTTGAATTGTCTCATACTTCTTGTCTAAGAAGTTCTTTTCTGCATTTAATGGATTAAGATCCCTTACAACAATATCGCTGTATGGAATACCTTCGTCGTCGTCTTTATTCAGAACCACACCGACAGCCAAAGCTTTAGCTTTCTCATAAGATTCTTCTTCTCGCATCAACTGAAGTTCTAATAGAAGCATATCTGTATTGGTAGTTTTAGATATGTCCGCTATACTTTCAGAACTCAATGTGTCTGCAAAACTAAATCCTTGAGCAGCAATTGTTACTGCTACACCAACCAATAAACTTTTAACAAATCTATTCATAACTTACACTCCTTAGTATTCTGTTCCATATTTCGTCATAGTACCAAACTTTATTTTAGCATTCGAAAGTTCTCTTAATGATTGTTTAAAACTATTTTGTGATGCCAAATAAGCAATCTGTAGCTGATGTAGATCTGTAGTTTTAATTAATCCCAGTTCAAGTTGTTGCTGCGCTATGGTTAAATCACTAAAAGCATTTCTTTGTGCTTCAGCTTTTGTTTCTACATTTTTTTCTAGGTATAACATATCCTCGTAAGCATACTTTACATTAACCTCGATTTCAGCTTCTTTTAAACCCACCTGCTTTTCTAAGGTGTAAAGCTGATCTGATAATTGCTCAAACTCAGGTCCAAAATCAAGACTTACATATTGGTCGAATAATTCCTTGTTTTTTGTGTAATATTCAAAATCAAGTGCTAATCCATATAAGGTTGTATTTGAACTTTGTGTTTCTTCTACATAATTTGAAATTGACTTATCCGCTAACACCAATGCACTATATGGTGTTCCAAAAAGACTTAAATCGTCCTCAACATCCAGTCCGATTTGGACTTTTAATGTAGCTAATAGTTTTTCCAAATTTAGCTCTAAGGTTCGTATTTCTGAACGCAGTTTGTCCACTTCAAGTTCATTAATTTCAAGATCAACCCTTGATATAAGCCCTTGTTCATAAAGTGCTTGCAGATCTTCTAAAATTGCCAAACGTAGATCCAGCATCTCATTTTGAAGCTCTATCCCAGACTTTATATTTATGACATTTACATAAAGTGCTGTCATACCACTGTGCAATCCGCCTTCTATGAGTTGTTTATTAACAAGTGTTTTATCTCGCATGTTCTCTTGTTGTAAGACTAACAATTCAGCATTCTTGATAAATTGACTATACAGTTCTTTGTCTGTTAAATCAGGTTCCTCATTCCCAAAAATAAAAGCGTACTCTATAAAATCTGCTTCGTCCAGGTATCGTTGTGCATTTGCTGGATTCTGTGTGCTTTGAAGTTTAACCATCAACGACGTAAGGTACTCGGTTAATTGAGTGTTCGACTTTGATTTTAGGTGGTCAAACTCCTTGTCTTCTGAATTCCACATAAATCTGAATATACGGTACTTTTTATGCATTTCATCGCTAATACGTGCACCTGTTCCTGCCTGTCGTACCACTTCATCAAGTACCGAAGCATTGGCTTCTAAATCCTTGATGCTTTGATTGTTTTCAATGGCCATTTCAATGATTTGGTCTAAATTCGCATAGGTTGTCTCACCTGCAAACGAAGCAAACGATGAAACCAGCACAATACTTCCAATCATCATTATAGAGACCATTCTTTTTATTATTGACATATAATCACTCCAATTTATAACAAGTAGCATTACCTATACATATTCTAATCTATAATTATGATATTTCTACAAACAATTGCTTAAAATTTTCTAAACTTTTTAATCAAATGCTCATTACTTATTAAGAATTCTATTAATTTCATCAGTAGCTATATACCTAGTATAACGACCTAATTCCCACAGTCCTTGTTTTGTACTGCCATCAAAATCATGAAAAATTCCATAACCATCATAAATACCATTGGTAAATTGACCCGTGTACACATCTTTGTTTGCGTATTTCATTTTACCTTGACCGGTTATAATTCCATATTCAAATGCACCTACATAATTATCCCCATTAGACAGTTTTTTTTCACCCGTTCCATGTGGCAACCCATACATAAAGTTACCCATATACACGTCGCCATTTACATAAACAAGCGTGCCTTCACCTTCTAGGTGTCCTTCAACAAAGATGCCTTCAAGCTTCATTCCATTACGCGTATGAAGCACCCCGGGACCGTGATACTTCCCTGCATAGATTTTGCCGATATAAACATCACCATTTGACTCAACAATAGTTTCAGCTCGATTGGCAGAAGGCGCTAAAAAAATCTCACTATTTCTAATAGATAACTCGACATCCAACAGAGATGCAATGTCATTAAACGACACATAAAACACATCAGAGTCCGTTAGTGTCCGAACTGCTTTTTCTTTTTCCTGCCAATGAAAATTGATTTCCTCTACAATTCCCGCATATGAGAGAATACCTGTTACAACTAAACACACCATTAACACTACTAAAATTTTTCGTTTCATAAGACACCTCCATTTTACAATTTAAGTATATACCCTTTTTCTCTTATATGGATTAAAGACTTTAAGATTGTCATGGAATTTAAATATTAATCAGATAATTGCGCATAAAAAAAGAGACCCTTTAAAGGGTCTCTTTCAAAATCAAGTTAATGATTATTAGTTAGCTGAAACTGTAGCTTCAACAAATGTAGTTACGTTGTCACCGTCTTTGATCATTACACGGATTACGTCACTAGCACCAGCTGAAACGCCAGTAATATCAATTTCACCATCAGTAGTTACTGCAACAGTTGCAGTGTTGCTATCTGTAACATTCTGTACATAGAATGTTAAAGAAGAACCGCTTACAAGTGAGCTTGACTTCATCTTAGTTACAACACTAGTAGTAGTATCGAATTCACCAGTGATTTTTTCTACGATACCTGCGAATGAAGCAACTTGTTCAGGAGTTGCCGTATCCTTAAATACGTAGTAAGTAGTGCCTTCTAGGAATGCATTGTACTCGTTAGTAGCCGTCATCGTTACGCTCTTAGTCGTAGTAGATGTTGGTAGCTTATCAGCAGTAATTTTGTTAGCTGCTGCAGCAGTTGCTACTGAAGTAGTAGATACGTAGAAGTTATTAGCAGTTGTTAGGCTATCATTATCAGAGAATTTAACTTCATCCCATGATAGAACAGAAACGCCAGTAAATTCAACAGCAGGTTCAGTGTCAACGCCTACGAAAGAGTAACCGTCATCTTCTTTTTCTGCAGTGTTGCCAGCGATATCACGAGCTAGACCAACTTGCTTAATCGTGTATTCTGTATCACTTGAAAGTGTAGCAGAACCAGAAAGCTTGATAACAACTAGAGAAGCGTCATCGCCATCTACTTCTGGAGTACCAAGAGCAACAGTTTTGTCGTCTTCGTCTTTCAGTGAGTAAGAACCAGCAGTGTTAAGATCTTCGTCGTACATTACGTGGATTTCGTTGTTCTTCACTGCGAATACTTCAGAGATCACAGGCTTCACGTCGTCTTCCAGAGTCATTTCCATTTCGTAGTGGCTAGAACCTAGACTATCAGAACCAGTGTTGTTGTCTGATAGTGGAGCAGTAGCGCGACCGATGAAATCAGTTACAGCAACAGACATAGCAGTTACGTCAAATGCGATAACTTCGTCTTTCTTCATTGTTACATTTGTAGTACCAACTACTACAGCAGCGTCATCTTCATCAATTTCTAAAGTGATTGTAGCAACACTGTTCTTGCTTGATGTAACTGTAAGATCTACAGTAGATGCGTAAGCAGCAAGTTCAACAGCATCGCTGTAGTAGAACTTAATTGTCTTAACATCTTCTTGAGTCCAAGACTCAAGTTCGATAGCGTCGTCTGCAACAGCGTAAGCATCAGCATCTGTTACGAAGCTTTCAGCGTCAGCAGTGTAGTCAACCGCGTTCTTTGCAACGTCAGTAATTGAAACTGAGTTGATGATGTAAGTCTTGCCAGCTGTAAGAGCTTTAACGTCAAATACTAGAGTTTGATCGTCATCACCTGTTTGGTAAACAGCTGTTAGAGTTTGAGTTGTGTTATCTTCTTCTTTTTCAATGATGATTGAACCAGTACGAACTTCTTCAGAGAACTCAAGCTTAAGGATGCCTTTGTTTTCGTAAGAAATTGTTTCGATTTCAGGTTGAGTAGTATCAACGCCAGTAGCTGTAGCGATGAAGTCAGCTTCAACTTCTTCTGAAACGTAACCGAAGTAGTTTTCTACGCCGCTTACAGAAACTTCGTATTTCTTGTTAGCAGTCATTTTTGGAACAGTAAGTTCAACAACTTTAGTAGAACCAGTAGCAAACTCAGCAGCTGTAGCAGCACCAAGATCGTTGTTGAATACGTAGTTTGTTGCGTCTTCTGCAGTTGTAGTTACTGCAACGTCGAATGTAATTTCTACTTTAGTAAGAGAAGTAGATTCAACTTTAGTAATAGTAGCAGCAGACTTTCTTTCTAGGTTAGAAGTGCCTGATACGTACTTAGATACGTCTTTAGTGATTGAGTTACCAAATTCATCAGCAATGTTATTGATCATGAACTTGTAAGACTTGCCTTTTTCCATTGAAGATACAGTCAGGTGAACGACTTTAGTATCAGAATCGTCATCTTTAAACTGTGCATCAAGAACGTCAAGCTTATCTTTGTCTACTACGTAGTTAGCTGTATCAAGAGCTGTAGTTTCGTCAAGATCGTTAGAATCTGTGAACGTAACTGCTACTAGGTTATCAGCTAGAGCTTCAACAGTAGTGATAGATGGCTTAGAAGTATCTGCCTTGCCACCACGGAAATCTTCAGTTAGATCTTTAGTCGTTGCGTTCTTAGCAGTAGAACCATCAACCATGTAAGAAACAACTAGGTCGTACTTCTTACCAGCTTGTTGCTCTGAAGTTGTAAGAACCACTTTTTTGAAGAAGTCGATTGACTTACCAGCAGTGTCTTTCTTAGAAGCTTTTGCTTCAAGAATGTCAAGGCCGTCAATTGAGTAGTTAGATACATCTTCAGCTACTGCTTCTTCAACACCATGGTCGTCCGTGAAGTAAACAACTACTTCTACGTCGTTAGATGAAGTTTCGATCTTGTCGATCTTTGGAGCAGATGCGTCAAACTTAGGGTAGAAAGTTTTTGTTACTTTCTTCATTGCAACGCCGTCAACGTTAAGAACGTTTTCAACAGTCATTTTTACGTTTAGAGACTTAGTGAAACCTTCAACTGTAAGTGTAACAGTCTCGTTGTCTGACTTAAGCTCTGCGTTTGTTACTGTACCAATCTTATCGATTGAGTAGTTAGCAATATCTTCTGCAGTAGCACGATCTAGCTTCGAGTCAAATGCAACTTCAACACGATCAGTATCAGTACCTTTTACAGAATCAACTTTAGGAGCATCAGTTTCTTTTGCAACTGCAGTGAAGTTCATAGTAGACTCACCAACAGTTAGAGTGTAACCAGCGCCAGCAGTTAGAGCTTCAAGCTCAATAGCAACACGGTCAGAATCAACAGCCGTAACAGACTTAACTGCTACTTCGTCAGTAGAACCTTTTTTAACAATAACGTAAGTTGCAGCTTCAGCAGCAGCAGCGTCTACGTCATCATCGAAAGTTACGTCAACTAGTGTAGTACCTACAGCGTCAATAGCGTCAATAACGCCAGCGAAATCTGCAACTACAACAACTTCTTCTTCGATTTTGCCAAGTTCAACACCTAGAGCAACATCAGAACCTTCTTTAGGAAGATTTACTGTTTCCCACATAGCGTTGAAACCTTCGCCACGAGTAAGCTTTGAAGTTTCAGCAACATTGATACCAAGTGTTGCAGCTTGCGCTACAGACTCGTTGTAATCAGCAACTTCGTAACCAAGAGCTTTAACCATGAAAGTTGCAGCCATTTTTGAATCTACAGGGTTACCAGCGCCGAATGTTCCGTCGCCCATACCAGCAGTCCAACCTTGGTAGAAAGCATACCATACGTAAGGTGCAAACCAGTCGTTCTCAGATACGTCTGAGAAATCAGCTGGAATACCAAATGTAGCAGCTTCTTCTTTAACACCATTCATTTCTGCGATCAGAACCATCATTTGCTCACGCGTAAGTTCTTGATCTTCATTCAAATTGCCATCTTGATCGCCAGCTACGAAACCAGCTTCTTTAAGCTTATCGCCCGCAGAAGTGTCAGCAGCAAACGCCACAGGCACGCTACCTAATACTAGAACTAGTACTAGGACAAGAGAAAGTACTCTCTTCATCTTGAAATTCCTCCTTGTTATGTAGTTAGTAGTTTTTTGCCGAAGGGAAGATTGTACAATGTCAACCGGCCCTCCCTTCAACAAGAGCGGTTGTTACCCAAATGGTGAAATGTCTATAGATAATTCACCAATTCTAGACTGATTATACCACCGCAATTAAACAGGGGTCAATCAGCCAAGGGGCTTTGTAACATAACTGTAAATTAGGAACAAAGCTTGACCTCGGGCTTCTACAACAAGATGTATTATACCGCGAAACAAACTCAATTACCATTACAGTCACATTACAATGATACTAATTGCGCACTATACATGTAAAGTCCGCTATACAACTATATCACAGAACTTGGTCTATGTCCCTAGAAACCAGTAAAATTGTGGATACTGTGGATTATGGGGATAATTTTCAGCTGCGATACTGCTAATTCCTGAATAAAGCGCACGTATTTGTCTCTTTAAATGAAAGAAGACGATTTTCTTTTGAAAATCGCCTTCTTTATTACTTAATAAATGGTGCTTTTGTATTCTTTCTTGTATCATTTTTAATTCACAAAAGAGCATTTTTTCTAATTTAACAATGTTTCTACTGCTTTTTGCATCTGAGTATCTTCAATCTCATCGCTCGGAATATCTATTGTACTGAATAACTCAACTCTGGTTTCTTTATTTAAAACACCAGTTACACTTATGCTTTGCTCTTTCTGAAATTCTTCAATCTGTGATGCCGTTTGTGCATCCAGAGTACCACTTGTCTCCACTTCATATCCCAAATACTGAAGTCTTTGCTGTGCGCCGTATACATTAAGGCCTGTATCACCTGTAACATTATCGATCATTTCAATCATAGGAGCAAAATCTGCATTTGTTTTATCTCCCACTCTGAAATGAACACTCGCCTCAATATCTGGAGTAATCCCTACACCGTTGACCTTATTGCCGTTTGCAGTCAGATACTCTGCGATCGTAAGTTTAATACCGCCACCGTTGCTCAAGTCAGTCACTGATTGAACTGTTCCTTTTCCAAATGAAGTGTGCCCAATAATTGTTGCCGCGTTATTGTCTTGTAATGCACCCGCTAGAATTTCTGATGCGCTTGCAGAACCTTCATTAATAAGAACAGCCATTGGTATACGAATCATCGGTTCGTCTTCGGAGTCAAATTGATTGTCAGAGTACGCCCGGTAGTCAACCCGTACAATCGGCGCGCCCACTTCAAGCAACATGTCGGCTATTTCAATAACTTGGTCTAGTCGACCACCTGGGTTGTTTCTCAAGTCAATGATAAGCCCTTTCACACTGGAATCCTCTTTTATAGTAGACAATGCCTCACGCACGTCTTTTGCAGAATGTTCATTAAAAGACTTAAGTCGAAAATTCACAAGACCATCTTCACGAATCTCAAATTTTACAGGATTCACTTCAATAATTTCTCTAACAATGTCTACTTCTATAGAATCGGGCACTCCTTTTCTTTGAATGGACAAACGAAGTTTCGTTCCAACCTCACCACGCATCAGTTTAACTGCATCCTCTAAAGAAACACCCTTCAACGTATTCCCATTGACACCAATGATCAGGTCATTGGGTTGAATGCCCGCTCTGTCACCCGGTGTGTCTTCGATCGGAGAAATAACTTTGATAAAATCGGACTCATCATCTTTGGTTACTGTTATACCAATTCCACCAAATGAGCCACCGGCGTCTTCATTATAACGCTGATATTCTTCCGGCGAGTAGTAAGCGCTATATTGATCCAGTTGATCAAAAACACCTTTGAAAGCACCTTCCACCAGAACATCTGATTCAACCTCGTCAACATAGTATTCTTCGATGACCTCTAGAATGAGTTCTAAATAATCAAGACGTTCTGCACCCACTGGCTGAATAGGGATGGCTGAACTCATCGACCCCGTCATTAATACCAGCGTAAGCACAAGCGCCATAACCTTACTTGATTGCTTAAACATTTCATGTCCTCCTCTGCTCTGTCAGTTCATAAGCTTTATGCTTATTTTCTACCACATTTAGGTCTTCGTACACTCATACATCTATCAATTCACTAAAATGTCACAATACTATTCTACATCATATTCACCAACTTGTTATTTCTTATTTTTACATTATTCTACATCGTCCATAAAATTAAATCCCGCTCAAATGAACGGGATTTTGATTAATAGCGGTTTATAATTTTCTCCCTATAATCGTACGTAATATTATCTTTAATATGACGTATAAATGTCTCAAGCATCACTGTGGCTTCTGCCCGTGTCACAACTTTGTCAGGTCGAATTGTTCCATCTTCATAACC